>Ga0160425_1000330_pt1 | contig 74015 bp, 74 predicted proteins | sample BioMet8_FD_108193 | JGI IMG/M metagenome (GOLD analysis project Ga0160425, IMG submission 108193) | Microbial communities from bioreactor (seeded with sewage sludge) at Lawrence Berkeley National Lab, California, USA - Biofuel... | ecosystem: Engineered > Bioreactor > Anaerobic > Unclassified ...
ACCTCTTTCTTGAAAGTGTCTGTAAAAGTCTTTCTGTTCCTACCCATACTGTTTCTCCTTGTTGTAAGGTAGCAAACATTCCTTATTTATTTAAGATACTGTCCAAAACCTGGTCTTAGTATAGTCCTCACTGGTTCCAAGGATAAAATATCCATTTTTCAATGGCATAAAGAGGTCTTCCAAATTGTCCAGTTGGTGATCATCAAAAACTATTATTTCGTTTTTGATTTTTGTTTTGGTCATCTGCTCAATGAATGACGATGTCGCGGCATAGAATGCGGGGTGTCCCGCGAGATTATCTGCCGAAAGCTTTGGCATGATAATCCCAACGCACAGCGCTTTTTTTTCAACTGTTTTCGGAGATTGGTAGTTGGTGTCATTGAGTGCTTGGATGATTCGATTACGCGTTTCAAGTCTGACATTGGCGTGTCCAGTGAGAACCCGTGAGACAGTGCTGGGAGAAACTCCTGCTATTTTTGCTATTTTCCTGATGGTAGACATATGTTTCATGAATTGTAGTTGTTTATTTGCTGAATATCAAGAAAAATCTAGTATATGAAACAAATATGCAAATATTGTTTCAAAAATAAAAATATTGTTTTTTCAAAAATACCTTTTATAATTCAAGCTGTAATGCATTTTACTTGTTTATTGGTATTTGAAACTAAATGAAACTAATTATGAAACATTTGCGAAATAAAAGTGCTTTGATGAGAAAAACATCTAATGCCACAAGGAGCGAATGATGGAAAACAACAACTCGGAAAAATGGAAACACCCAGGGAACAGACAGGAATTGCTGAGAAGAGCATTGGTCGAGGCGATGGGGTATACGGACATTGATTTGGACAAACCCATAATCGGCATCATGAACACATGGGGTGAGACAAATCCTGGGCATATGCATTTCAGACAATTGGCCGATGATGTGAAACGTGGTGTCTGGGCAGCAGGAGGATTCCCGCTTGAAGTGAATACTTTGTCCATTTGTGAGGTGTTTTTTGATCTTTCCAGCCTCATTTACCGGAATCTTCTTGCCATAGAAACCGAAGAGCTTGCCGCCAGACATCCTTTTGATGGTATTGTGTTGATCGGCGGTTGCGACAAAAATATTCCAGCCCAACTTATGGCTGCGGCGACAGTCAACAAACCGACGATTTTCCTTCCGGGAGGGGCTATGCTTCCGGGTTCCTACAAAGGCGAGACGCTTTGCTGTGGAACGGATACATTCAAAATTTACAACCGTTACATATCAGGCGAACTCACATGGGACCAGATGATGGATAGGGCAGGTTGCCTCTATGGAAGTGTTGGCGCATGTCCCATCATGGGTACAGCGAACACTTGCCAGACGGTTGCTGAAGCATTGGGAATGGCTCTTCCCGGCAGTGCTTCGTCGCTTGGGTTGTCAGCGGAGAAAGCAAGGCAGGCGGAAATGACGGGTCGGCGCATTGTGGAGATGGTGCATGAGAATCTCAGAGTGCGTGACATCATCACGCCAGATTCGATGCGGAACGCCATCAGGGTGCTTATGGCCTGCGGTGGTTCGACCAATTTGCTTATCCATATGAAAGCCATCATGCATCGTGCTGGTTTTGACATTGATTTGATGGAATTCGACAGTATCAGCAATGATACTCCGCTTTTGGTCAATGTAAAGCCACATGGAACAAACCCGGTAGGTGCCGAGTTCCACAATGCAGGTGGAGTTCCTGCCGTGATGAAGGAATTGGAAGGGAAGCTCAATCTTGGATGCATGACTGTCACAGGAAAGACAGTCGGGGAAAACCTGAAAGATGTCGATTATGCATACAATCGGGATGTGATACGGCCCATTGGCAAACCTCTTTCACCTGTCGGAGGTATGTGTATCCTTAAAGGGAATTTAGCACCGAACGGTGCGGTCATCAAACGGAGTGCGGCAACGGAAAGGCTGATGCATCATCGAGGTCCTGCAAAGGTATTCGATGATCTTTCTGTTGCAGAGAAGTGGCTTGCCGATCCTAATTCCGCTGTTGATGAGAATACGGTTATTGTGCTTCGCGGATATGGTCCAAAAGGTGCGCCGGGAATGCCGGAATTTGGAAATTATCTCCCTGTTCCTCCGAAGTTGCACAAAAAAGGCATTGACGATTACCTGAGAGTTACGGATTCCCGCATGAGTGGCGGATGCTATGGTTCGGTCATCCTTCATGTCGCGCCTGAGGCGGAAGTCGGTGGCCCTATCGTTGCTGTTCGCGATGGTGACATCATCCATGTGGAAGCTGACCAGAATCTTATTGAAGTGGAAATTTCCGATGAGGAAATCGCTAAACGTCTCAAGGATTTCAAACCCAAGGGGCATCCGGATATCAAACGTGGTTTTGTGAGAAATTTCATAGACCATGTTTCACAAGCGGACGAGGGATGCGACCTAGATTATCTGACGTATAAGGAGGATTAAGTATGGTGACTCTCAAAGGGGTATGCCCCATTATCGCCACACCATTCACTGACCGGGGCGAAGTCGATTATGACAGCCTTCAGAATGAAATTGGTTTTATGGCAGATCATGGATGTAACGGTGCCACGTTGTTCGGGATTGCCGGAGAATATTACAAACTGAGCGATGCGGAAGCGGACAAAATGGTGAGTGTTGTAGTGGAAGCATGCAGGAAAAACGGTATTGCTTCCATCATCTCAGTCACGACCCATGCCACAGAACTTGCAGTGAAGCGTGCGCGGTTTTTTCAAGAAAAAGGTGCAGATAGCCTCATGGTGTTGCCACCGTTTTTTCTCAAACCGGGAGAATCCAGCATTGTAGCGCACATCAAGGCCGTCTGCGATGCTGTGGACATTCCTGTCGTCCTTCAGTATGCCCCAGAGCAGACTGGAGTTTCTCTTGATCCTTCAACTCTCGCAAGAATTGGGAAGGAAGCAAGAAACGATGTCTACTACAAATTGGAATGCAAGCCTGCTGGCGCATATACGACGAATATCCTGAAACAAATCGGAGGGGCGCCACGTGTCTTCATTGGAAACGCTGGGTACCAATTTATCGAACTGTTCGATAGAGGTGCGATTGGTGTGATGCCCGGTAGCTCCATGTGCGACTTATATGTGGCGATTTATGACAGTTATAGGGAAGGAGACAGGAAAAAGGCAATGGAACTTCATGGAAACGTGTTGCTTCCCATGCTAAACCACATTAGGCAGAATCCGGAAATGATCATCGCATATGAGAAAACCATCTTGAAGAAACGTGGGGTTATCGCTTCGGATTATTGCAGGAAACCTTGTTTCGGGAAAGATGAAGAATTCGATACTTTGTTTGAAGAATTTTATGCGCTTACCCTACCTTATCTGAAATGAATAAGCATCAGGTTATCTGATTATGGGTTTTGAAGTTTGATAAATCGTAAAATGCTTTTAAAAGGAGATGTCTGCTATGAAAAAATGTCTTGTGGTGTGTATGGTTCTTTCTCTTTTCGCAAGTTCCGTTTTTGCTGCTGGAACGCAAGAGACTGCAGTGAATTGGCCGACGAAGCCGGTCTCTGTCCTTATCCCGGCGAATGTCGGAGGTGATACGGATACCACGTTCCGTACTCTCAGCCAAAGTATCTCAAAGGAAATCGGACAACCCGTAACGCTGAACAACATGAGTGGAGGAGCTGGTTCTGTCGCGACGTACGAGTTGCTCAACTATGATGCTGATGGATACATGGGGATGTGGCATCATTATGACACGATTCTTCTGACCATGAAAGGGATGATGGACAAACGGTATGATGAGTATCTTGATATCGCCGCTGTTGTTCCCGTGACCGGTGGCGAATACATGTTGCTTACCAACAAAGCAAGCGGATTGAATAACTTCAACGATATCATCACGTATGCGAAAGCAAATCCCGGAAAACTCGTGATTGCCACCGAAGCGGGTGGGTATAACCATCTTTTCTCAGCCTATTTTGCGGAGAAAGCCGGAATCGATGTGAATATTGTCGACTTTGGTTCTGCCGCCAACCGTATTGCCGCACTTGTAGGCAACCAGTGCCAGATACTCTTTGGAACATATGATAATTACAAAGGATATAAGAATGACTTGAACTGTATCGCATGTGCGGCTGAAACAAGAAAAGAGTATGCACCAGATATCCCGACGATCAAAGAACTTGGGTATGACATTTTCTCCGAAAAGTTCTATCTCTTCGGGTTCAAGAAAGGAACTGATCCCAAGATTGTCGAAAAGATGGGTACAGCTATTAAAAATGCCGTTGCGTCTGATGCGGGGAAGAAAGTATTTGAGAAATACCAGTATACCGCGGAAGTGCTTACTGGGAAGGCAGCTCTGGACCGGTGCAAACAGTTTGAGGAAAAGTATAAGGATTCGATTTACTTGCTTAAGAAATAAATGGACTGGTTCGTATGAGTCCAGGGAGTTAAGAGACTTCCTGGATTCATATGCATATTGAGGACAAATGCAAAGGAATATATGAAAAAAAAGTGGGAAAAAATACTAAGTCTGGAAATCAAACCAGCTGATATTGATCTTGCTGGAGGTTTGTTGGCCGTAGTCTTTGCTGTGGTGGCGTTTGTTGCCACATTGGGGACAAAAAGTTTTTCCAATTCAGTGATCGGCCCCAAAACGGTTCCGCAGATTTTCAGTGCCATCGTTTTCGTTCTTGGCTGGTCAATTGTGATTCGATGGGTTGTAAAACGTGGAAAAGCCAAGAATGTGCATGTGGATCAAATAGAGACGAAAGGTGATCAACCAATCGATCAAAAAATGATATTCCAGAAAATCACTCCTCTGGTTTCATTCCTACTCCTTGCTCTCTATATTTTTTTGATGAAACCCATAGGTTTCACATTTTCGTCAATAATCTATTTGACACTTCAGATTCCGCTTCTTTCAGCTGACTTGAGCGGAAAAACAATTCTCAAGGCTTTTAAAATTGCCATCTTGGCATCGGTATGCACGTATTTGCTCTTTGCACTTGGTTTTGGTCTTAAATTGCCTAAAGGCATTATGGGATTCTGAGAAGGAGGCCTCATTTTGTTCAACTCAATCATTTCTGGATTCGCTAATTTGGATCCTTTATCATATTTGTTGCTTCTGGCTGGCTCGGTCGTTGGGTTGGTTTTTGGATGTGTTCCCGGACTTTCTGGATCAATTGCACTGACATTAGCGATTCCTTTGACATTTACGGTCACCCCAATACAAGCTTTTGCCACCTACATGGGAATTTTCGTAGGTGGTTGTTCGGGTGGATTGATTTCAGCCATCCTGATCGGCGTGCCAGGAACCGCATCGTCACTTACTACGGTTTTTGACGGTTTCCCCATGGCTCAGAAAGGGCAGCCGGGTAAGGCGTTGGGAACAGGCATTTTCTGTTCATTCTTGGGAAGCTTGTTTGGGTTCTTGGCTTTGTTTGCGATTGCTGAGCCTCTATCGAGGATTGCCATAAAATTTGGACCAATAGAGTTGTTTTCACTGACGCTGTTTGCCATATCACTCGTTTCGGTCCTTTCCGGCGATGATTTGGTGAAAGGCTGGATAGTTGCTTTAATCGGAATCCTTCTCGGTATGGTCGGTATGAGTGTGGTGGATGGTATGCCGAGAATGACATTGGGGATCGGTAGGCTCAATTCAGGTATCTCTGCCACACCTGCAATGGTGGGGCTGTTTGTGATCGGTAGTCTGTTCTCCGCATCTCTTGCCGATAAGGGATATGTGGATACAAGCAAAATCATGGATTACAAAATTCATGGTTTGGGTTTTACGAAACAGGAAGCCAAACAACAGGCTCCGAATTTTCTTCGTTCCGCACTCATTGGTTTGGGTATTGGCATTTTGCCTGGAATTGGAGGGGTTACATCCAACTTGGTGGCTTATACCGTCGCAAAAACGACTTCAAAGCATCCTGAATTGTTTGGAACGGGGTATATCGGTGGTATCGTGGCGCCGGAGACGGCAAATAATGCATCGATAGGAGGTGCCATGATACCGTTCTTGGCTCTTGGTATTCCTGGAGATGGGTTCACCGCTCTTTTGCTCGGAGGGCTCACACTTCATGGTTTCATAGCCGGACCGATGCTGTTTAATGAAAATGCGGATTTCGTGTATGCCATTTTCGCATGTTTGTTATTGGGTGCAATCATTACCGTATTGATTGAATACCTTGGGTTGCCATTGCTGGTGAAGTCTCTCAAGATACCAAAACACATTCTGATGCCCATCATCATGGTCATGATTATGGTCGGATGCATCAGCGTCAACAACCGCATATTTGAGTGCTGGATTATGTTGTTCTTTGGCATCATTTCCTATGTCTTCCGCAAGTACAAATATTCCATCACACCGATTGTGCTCGGATTCATGCTTGGCCCTGATCTCGAAGTTGATTTGCGACGGGGATTGATGATTTCCAAGAACAACGTATGGGTGTTTTTCCAGAAACCGATTAGTTGCGCGTTCATCATCCTCACCATTGTGAGCACAATCTTCCTTCTCAGACAAAATAAACGCAACGAGAGAAAATTGAGGGAACATGCTGCAAAAGCCGGACGCAACGTGGAAAATGTCGATGACGATTGATGGTTCGTTTCGTTTACTCCGATAGGTTCTTCAGAAAATGACATTTTCAGTGAACTGAAGGGGATTAATTGGATGTGTTCCAGGGAGGATGTTATGGAATTGTCACTGTATGGATCTGTATCATTCAGGAATCCGATGGGGTTGTTCCATACGATGAGAATCGCTTCGGAATTGGGTTATCAGGCAATTGATGTTCGTGGCCAGTCATTGGATACAGTGAAAGTCATGCCGAAGAACATCAATGCCGTCGGGTATGATATGCTGGGACCTGGTTTTCTTGATGAGCAAGGGATGAAAGATTTGAAGAAGGAATTACGGTTGCGGAAGCTCCACATCTCAGCTATTTCCTGCTATAACCCATTGTTGCTTCCCGAAGGTGAACTGGCATCAATCGCTTATGACAAGTTCAAGAAAATGGTGGATTTTTGCGAAGTGCTTGAAATACCGTTTGTACGTCTCATCGGGTATTCTGAAAAACCATACGAAGGAATAACATTGGAGCGGAATACTGCTAAAAGATTGTTGGCCGAAAGGATTAAAGCTCTTTGTCAGTATTCAGCTCCAAAAGGAATCGGCGTATTGTTGGAGAATGGAGAGGGGTGTATTCCCAAAGACGCTCAAGAACAACTTGATTTGTCAGACAGGGTGGATGAGCCGAATCTGAAGATTGTATGTGATGTTTTGAACTATGCTTTTGAAGGACTGGATCCAATGAAGGAAGTGAAATGTCTCCTTGGTCATATTGGTTGCCTTCACGTGAAGAATGCTTGCATGAATGGAGGATACAGAGGTTTCAAATGGACGGTTCTATCAAAAGGTGATGTCGATTACCAAAAGATTCTCCAACAAGTGTTTGCCAGCGGGTTTGATGGAACCATTGTTTGTGAGTATGCGAATCCCTTCAAGGGAATGGGCAGGGATTATTGGAACGACATGCCCGATCCGAAGTCTTGGGCCAAAGATGCAAGGGATTTCATCACTTCAATGAAACCTTGACAGAGAAGGGATATGGGTAGTTTTTCTTTTGGAAAAGGCAAAAGAATCGTTGATCTCTCATTGACACTCAAGGAAGGAGCCCCTTCAACATGGCCGGGAATGAAAAAATTCAAACACGGTGAATTCAAGAACTTCCCATCTGAGGCCGATACATGCAGGACATGTTGGTTTCTAATGGATGAACATTGCGGGACACATTGTGATGCACCTGGTCACTTTGTGAAGCCGGATGCAACCCATACGCAAGACTCACTGTCTGGAGAACACCTTGATCTACGGTCGCTTCAGGGAAATTTGGATGTGGTTGATGTGAGAAATCTGGTAGGAAATGCGACAAATGGTGAAAGACCATTCATTGAGCCTGAAGTGATAAGCAAATGGGAAACACCAGGCAGGAATGCGATGCGGAATGGCGTTTTTCGAAGGGCTTTCATCTCTCGATACGTTACCGGCATATGGAAGTTTTTTGTATTCCTGCCATTGAAACTTTGTAATTCGTCAGGGTGTCCCTGAAGAGCTATCGCATGTTTGTGAATCTGTTGTTGAAAGCACAGGAGAATAGCTGATGATTGATCTGTTGAAGAAAAATGGGATGTTTCGCAAAGCCAACATGCATTGTCATACTGTGTTGTCCGATGGGAAAATGACTGCGGGACAAGTGAAGGATTGGTACCAACGTAATGGATACTCCATTGTCGCGTTCACCGATCATTCGAAGTATGCCGAATACCCGCAACTTACTGATGAGAATTTTCTGGCTATTCCCGGTGTTGAAGTGGCGTTTACTTGTCTTGATCCAAATACCCCTCCTTTAAAGTACAAACTGTGCCACATGAATTTTTATGCGACATTCCAACATGCACAGTATGTACCTGAAGAGCATACCTATGAAATTGGGGTGATGAACCGGTATATAGCAAAGATGAAGCGGCAAGGTTGGCTCTGTACATTGAACCATCCGGGGTGGTCTCTGCAGACTACGGAAGAAATCAACGGGATTATTGGTGCCGATGGATTTGAAGTGTACAATCACAAAAATGTGGTTCATGACGATAATGGAGACGGACAGGCACAATACGCGGTTTTTCTCAATTCCGGGAAGCGTGCTTGGGCTGTTGCCGCTGATGACAACCATTCTGGTGCATTACCTGATGGGACACCGGATCCAGTAACGGACGATACCTGTGGCGGCTACATTATGATCAGTATGCCTTCTTTGACTATCGAGAGTTTTTCCGAGGCTTTTCGGGACGGAAGATTCTATGCATCGACAGGTCCTGAGATATTCGATTATTATATTGATGAGAATAAAAACTCTGTCATATTGGACTGTTCCCCAGTGAGTAACGTCCTCCTCAAAGGAATCCATACGGTCAAATGTGCGATGAAAATTGCTGAAAGGGATTCCATAACACATGCGGAATTCCCGCTCGATCCGATACGAAAACAAGAACCGTTCTTCAGACTAGAGATTTTTACCAAGGGGATGAAGCGTGCTTTCGCCCAACCCTATTGGTTTGACTGATTATGGAGTGAATGATGTATCCATTAGGGGAAAGAGTTTTGGTTTGTGGCCACCGCGGTGATTGCATCCATGGTTTGGAAAACACCATGACAGCGTTTTCCTTGGCCGTAGGAGCTGGCGTGGATATGGTGGAGACTGATGTGCGTATGACTTCAGATGGTTGCCTTATCCTCATGCATGACGCTTGTGTGGACAGGACTACTGATGGTACTGCTTTAGTAAGCGAATTTACCCTTTCCCAATTGATACGATTCAATGCTGCGGCACATGCACTGCCCGGGTTTGAACCAGAACCTCCAGCAACGCTGAAAAATTTTCTTACATTTGCGACAAGATATCCACGGCTTCTTCTTAACATCGAGCTCAAAGACTATCCCTGTCCGGGGAATGAAGAGTTCGCATTTGAATGTGCTGATAAACTTGCGTCTACTGTTCTTTCTTTTGGTCTCGGGGAGCGAACGTGGATCAACTCGTTTGATGGTCGGTTGCTTGAATTTGTTTTTAAGAAATATGGAAAGGCTTTTCATTATCATGGATTCTATCCATGGTTCATCTTGGGGCCAATGACGATCGATCCAGAGAGCTTCATTGATTTGGCTTGCATGCAACACAGGTATCTGGATAAAGGTGTGATGAAGAAATTCGACGATCCCCTATGCCCGAAGGAATGGTTCACTTTTCTCCTAGACAAGGGAATCATGCCTCTCGCAGCGCCGAGTATTGCCGTGTATGCTCACTATGATGAAGCCTTTTCTTGGGGTTGTCGATGCGTCAACACCAACAATCCATATGGGATGTTGCGGCATTTGGGAAGGTAAGGAATTCATGAGTCCTTCCATGTATTCTGGGACGCTCGGTTGATATTCATTTCTCGATCGTAAGTCGTTTTCGCCGATGTTTTGAGAGAAGCCTTTTGCAAAGGCATCATAGTCGATGGCTTCGTTGCTTTCAGGTGCGTATGAGAAGATGTCCATCTGGCTGTCGAGAACGTATTTGCACCAAATTGTGTTGATGCAAGCAATCGTTATGGTTCCTCTGCTTAGGAATCGCTGCAGTTGTTGTCCGTATAGGATGACCCGTTGTTCGGCATCTGTTGGGATTTCGGGCATGCTCATCTTGCAAGGCAAGATCAAGTCTCATCTTTGAAAACGATAGGGACAAAACTGTATGCGCTGCATGTCCACGACAAACGGGGACTTGCGGATGAACATTTGCTTCCGTATTTTGGGAAAATTGCGTGGAATCCAGTCATGAGAACGCTGAAGGATGTCCATTACAAGGGTGATTTCACCTTTGCAGTCCATCATTTCACTGATGGACTACCGAATGCATATTTGTATCGGAAGGCTATAGACTTCGCATATGTGCTTTGCCTTTGCAATGGGAAATGACCGTGTGCCGGATGTGTGGAGTCCTTCAGCAGTATGCGACAGCCCGGCCTGGGCAACCTGTGGAAAGGGCGAGCTTCAAGGGTAGGAAGATGAAGTAGGCGCCGATTTCTGGCAACGCTTCCAAGTGGGAAAGGTTCTCGATGAAAATCATCCCATGGTTGAGGCCGAACTGGTGGGGTGGAATGCCTGCATCCACGGAACCAATGCTGGGCGCATCGATCCCGACGCAACGGATGCCGGTGTTGAGAAGATAGGAAAGGGTTTCCGCGGAGGGCGCCGGCCATCCGGGGGTTTTCCTGTCTCGCGCCGGACCGTCAAGGAATAGATACCGTTGTTGCGGGTCATCGGAGAAATATCGGTCCCATGCGGTCATGAAGGCGACGATTGTACCAGGGGTCAGCATTCCGTTTCTTTTTTCCCATGATTTGACCTGTTCCGGGGTGATGACAGGTCCGTGGCCAGGCATCTGGCCGCTTTCCTCAAGGTTCCTCACGTCGATCACCGCAAGGGGGCCTTGCATGGCTGCGAGCTCTAGGTGGTCGCCTTCCAATGCGGAGATGGGGCCGTTGGGGTTCGATGGTACGAAATGCGCGGGTGCGTCGCAATGGGTGCCGCAATGTTCGTCCATCGCGAACCAGCAGGTCTTGCATGGATCTTGGGGTGAGGGGAATGACTTGAACACCTCATGTTGGTAAGGATGCATTCCAGGCCACGTAGTGGGGAAATCGGCGCGCAGGGTCAACGACAAATCAATGATGTTCTTATTTTGCGTTTCCTTCATCAAATAATCCCTCCTGGAGATTTCTGATTTTTTTCTCCATGTGCCTGATCAATATTCCGTTCTTCAGATGGTCGAACATCGCGTTGTATGCAGTTGTCTCATCATGGGCTTTGATCGCTTCGAATATCTTTTTGTGGTACAGGTAATTCTCTTGTTTGAATTTTTCGGTGTACACCGAACTTACCCCATCTTCCATGAGGTTCAGCGCCTTGGAGTAATCGAACATGTTCTTCTTGATCTGGACTTTTGAGGCTTGGATGACTTTCTTCACCACTTCGCTGAAGGAACTATTGTGCGTGGCTTTCGCAATGAGATAGTGGAACTGCTCGTCAGTTGGATTGAGCGTGATCTCGGTTGCGTTTTTGATGCGTTCAAGTTGTTTCTCCAATTCCGCTATTTCCTTGTCCGTGCACCGTTTTGCAGCCAGTTGGGCCGAGATGCTCTCAATGTAGCATCGTGTCTCAAGGACATTCTCCAAGGACTGCTCCTCCTTCGTGAACAAGGAGGAGATTACCTCACGCATCACATTTCCCGCCTTATCACATACAAAGGCGCCTTTACCGGGATACACTTTGATCATCCCTCGGGTCTGGAGAATGGCGAGTCCCTCCCGTACCGTATACCGTCCGACACCGAACTGTTCGGACAGTATGCGTTCTGATGGCAATTTCATTCCGGGATTCAATTGTTGCGAAGCGATCATCCGTTCCAGTTGCTCCGCAACCTGCTCGCTCGCATTCTTTTTCATGATCGTGCCGCAATCAATTCCGGGTGCCGCCATTTTCGCCGTCCTTTTTCAGTCCCACCTGAAGGTCTGGATGTAATCCTTCGCATCCTTCGCCCACTCATATGCATCGGGGGCGGTGTTCCAGAAATCCCGTTCCATTCCTTTGTACGGGTTCGCGTATTCGCAAACGATGGTACCACTGAACGTTGCCGATGGCAATTCCGAGAATATGCGGGAAAAGTCTATATTCCCTTGCGACAAGAGCGACCAACGAAAGCCGCGTGTGCTTTTCGGTGCGTACTTGTCTTTGGTGTCGGTGGAGAAGATGGCGTTTTTCACGTGAAGCACCTTGACGTATGGTTTGATGACTGCGAGTTCTTGGTAAGGATCCAATCCTTCAAATGCGAAATTGAGCACATCGAACACGATGTCGAGGTTTTCCTCACCAACCGCCTCCTTGATAGCCAACATCTCCTTTGCGGTGCTTGGAATACAGTTCTCGCCATTTTCCAAGAGCACCCTGATGCCTTTTGGTGCTGCCGCCTTGCAGAGTTCCTTCAGCCTTCCGCAATAGAGCCGGAATGCGGTCTCCCGAGGCAGGGAGATAGCCTCAGCGGGTTTCTCGGAATATCCGATGAGTCGTATCGCGGGAATGGACATCATTTCGGCGAAGTCGAGCATTTGGAGAAACCTGTCATAGGAAGCCTCTGCCATTTTTCCTTCCGGCAGGGTGAGGGGATTGTAACAGGATATGCCAGAGATGGGCATACCCTCAGCTTTCAGCAATTCTTTGAGTTCCTTGGTACCGGTACTGTCAAGGGTATGGGGGCCAAGCATGTCATACCCGACAGCATTGATGTTTCGTGTTCCGATCAACGGTGAATCTAAGGAATAACCACGAACATCGATTGCTTGATAGCCGAGCTTTTTGGCTATCCGTACCGTATGGGCAAGCCCGAACGGATTTTTGAATGAAACCGACGAATAGAGGGAAAGGATCATGATACCTCCTTGGTATGCTTGTTCATTTTGAAGATGGAAAAAGCCACTACGGCTGCGGAAAGCAACAGGCATGTAGCGCAGAACGGGTTCTTAAAAAAGGCAAGGAAGTTTCCTTCCGTCATCTGCAGGCCTCGCCGCAAGTACAATTCGACCATCGGACCGAGGATGAAACCGAGAATGACCGGCGAGAGCGGGAACTCGGTCTTGCTCAGCGCATAGCCGATGATGCCGAACAACAACAGTGTCCATGCATCAAAAATTCTGTTGTTCAATCCATAGGAACCTACGACACACAAGACAATGATTAACGGAAAGAGTATGTGCTTTGGGATGTTCAGCATCTTGACGAACATTCTCATGAAACCATATTCGAATACCACCATCAGTATATTCGCCACAATGAGGGCTGCGAAAATCGCATACACGAGCGGTCCATTGGTCTTGAAGAGCAGGGGGCCTGGAGTGATGCCGTGGATCATGAATGCGCCGATAAGCATCGCCGTGAAGGTGTCGCCCGGAATCCCCAAAGTGAGGAGAGGGACCAAAGCCCCGCCTACCGCCGCATTGTTGGCTGTTTCCGATGCCACGATGCCGTCGACGATGCCGGTGCCGAAAGCCTCTGGATGTTTCGAGGTGTTTTTGGCGACGACATAGGAAAGGATGTTGGCGGTTGATCCTCCCAGTCCTGGCAGGATCCCGATTACGGTTCCTATCATGCAGGACTGCAGGAAGTTGCGACACTGCCCTTTGACGTCTTGGAGGGAGAAGCCGAAACCTTGTATATGGTAGGATTCCAATTCCCCCTGTTCCCCTTTGTCTCCTGATTGCACCACTTTGAGCAATTCGGAGATGGCGAAGAGTCCGACCAAGGCGGGCAGCAGGCTCAGGCCACTGCTCAGTTCCAGGATGCCGAAGGTGAACCGTGGGTATCCGTCCATCGAAGATATCCCAACGATGGACAAGGCCATACCGATAAATCCGGCGATCAAGCCTTTCAGTGGCTTGTCCCCGCTTACCGTGGAGATCAGCATCAAGGCGAAGAATGTAAGCCCGAAGTATTCGAGCGGACCGCAAAGTACCGCCAATTGGGCAATTTTGGGCGCAAGGAAGAACAGTGCGATGAAGGAGAAAAGGCCGCCAAAAAAGGAACTGACGATGCCGATACCCAAAGCCTTCCCAGCTTGTCCTTTCACCGCCATAGGGTGTCCGTCGAATGTGGTGGCGATGGATGATGCCGTACCGGGTATGTTGAGAAGGATGGCAGAAATCAAACCACCGGAGCAGGATCCGATGTATAAGCCCATCAGCATGGAAAGAGCGTTCACTGGGCTCATTCCGAAGGTCAGAGGAAGGAGCATGGCGACAGCCATGGTTCCTGTAAGCCCCGGAATCGCTCCGAACACGATTCCGATGAACACCCCGAAAGCGATGAAGCCGATGGTGACTACATTGAGTATTTCAGAAAAACCAAGTGCAAACATAGATTAGTGCCTCATCCAAGGATCCCTTGCGGGAGTATGAGAGAAAATCCTTTTGAAAAAAGGAAATACACGGCTGCGGAAAGGCAGACGGACAACAGGATGTTCCACAATGCCTCCCGTTTGGTCGTTTTCCCTTGGCACAAGAGGATCTGGAAGTACAAGTACACGGAAGAAGCGATGAGGAAACCTAACCTCTTCAGAACAAGGATGTAGAACGCCATCAAACCTAAGGACAACAAATCCTTGTGGGAGGCCACGCTTTTATCCGCCTCTTCCGCCTTACGGTTTGTTTTTCTGGCTGTGAAGAGATAGGCTCCTGACAAAACCATGAGTGCGATTGAAACAAGTCGCGGGAAGAATGAAGGCCCAAGAAAATCTACAGCTACGCTTTCCATGCTGAACGTAGTGGAGAACAGGATTACGGATAAGGCAAGAATGATGCTGGTGACTGTCAAATCATTGCATAACGACGTTTTTTTCATGTCATCCCCTTTGGTGAATATGAACCATGGCGGTTCTGATACAGGACGAAAGGGGCATGCTTTCCGCATGCCCCGACTGGTCATTGTTTTTTTGTCATCCCAGCCAATTCAACATATTTTTGGTATTCGCTCTCACGCTCTTTCATGAAAAGTGTGGCTGCTTCTGCGTCCAGAAAATGTGGAACCATCTGGTATTTTTGGAGGTTCTTGGCATAATCGGGTGATTTACACGCTTTTTCTACAGCGTTGGCAAACCGTTTGACAATCTCTTTCGGGGTCCCTTTCTTGAATCCGAAGAAGAAGAACTTGTTGTATGCGAGATCGACACCTTGTTCCTTGAACGTAGGAATGTCAGGGATGAAACTGTTCCGTTCTGAGGCTATCAATCCTAAACACTTGAAGTCTCCGTTCTTCACATATTCGGCACCAGAACTGTACGGAAGGCAGACTAAGTCGATTTGTTTGCCCAACAGGGCAGCGACACGGTTGGAGGCGTTTCCGCCATCCACTTCGATGAACTCCACGCCGGTCAATTTCTGGAAGGCTCTGCCGAGCACTTGGTTGATGGAGCCCATATCGGTCGAGTAGATGAGTTTCTTGTGGTTGGGGTCCTTCGCATAAGCGATCAGACTCTGCACATCGCCAAACGGTTTGTCGGCTGTGGTAAACATACCGAAGTTCTCGACATACGAAGGGATCGCGGCGATCTCAAACGTGTCACTCCACCGGTTTTTGCTTACTCCCAACAGATTGCTCACGATAGTGTCCGTGTGGAAATAAAGCACCTTATATCCGTCGGCGGGAGAGGCGAGGATGTCATTGGTTGCAAGAGCGCCTGCAGCGCCTGCCATGTTGACGATGGGTATCGATACGCCAAGATCCGGTTCCATTTCCTTTGCGATGAAACGTGCGGTCATGTCCGTATCCCCGCCTGGGTTTGCCGGAACGGTAATTTGGATCGCCTTCCCAGGGAATTGATTTTTCCCTGTTTGTGCAGTTTCAGCCTGACCGGCTGAAAACAGACAGATGGAAGCCAACAACACGATGTGAGTCAGAAAGATGGTTTTTCCTCTTTTCATATGGCACTCCTTTCAAACTGGTTCGTTCATCATAGGACTGGACACCCAAGTTGTCAAGAAAAAGTGGTAGCGTGGTGCTACCAGTTAAGAATTGACAACTGCATGGGATGCTGCAGCTATACATCATCAGCATTGTATACCACCGTGGATGGCAAGATTGTAGAAAATAATTTCCAAGCATCAACGTTAAAAAAACATTTCTCCAATGAACAAACCAAACCAAATCGCATTTCAAGAATGTTCATTTGATACAATACCTTTTGATATGCGTTATTCTTGTGATGAGGGACGATCAAACGCAAAGGATTGTCGCTTTATGCATCCAAAAGAGTAGTTGGATAAGTAATGGTCTATGGTAATGCACATGATCCATCATATCAAACATTCTTAGATCTTGGCTTGAAGCTATCGTGGATGAATCCATGTCCCTTTTCCCGTCTTGTACCTGTACTTCCATGAAATGCATTTTCTTGTCAGCCAAAACGACAAGTAGATCAACTGGAGTAAGTTGAAAATGTCCAAGATAGCGATATACCAAGAAATGGGAAAGGAAAGGGGGATGAGACAAAAATAGAGAAAAGTGAGACCAATCCTATGAAAAACAAAATAAGAATTCTCAAAACCATCTTATCCTTTTTTACATGACCTAACACAAGGTTTGTCAGGGGCATAGCCTTTTAGTGTTCCTTATGGAGATGCTTTGTGCGTTTTCTCAACGGTGAAGGATATCACTTACCCGGCTTCATCTTCTTTTCATGTACCGTCAATCGTGGCTTTGGGACCAGAAGGGAAAAAGGAATCCCATGGATGTCCTGTGTGATGATCGAAAAACCAAAACCAACCGTAACAAGAGATACCGCCATGGGACTTTTCCCTCTACTGTCAATGCATTTTGCTGTGCGAAAGGTAACCATTTTTTTGTTTGTGTTATCATGATTTGAAGTCTATACTGTCTGGAATGGTTAAAAATATGTTGGGCGATGAATTTGTTGTTGCTGGCATACGTGAAAAAGCACTGTCTTTAGGAGTTGATCTTGTAGGTTTTTCTTCTTTACAAGATGATTCTCAATATTTGCGTGACGAAAATCGCGAATTTTTGAAAAATCAAGAATATCGGTGGGCAATTTCGCTCGCGCAAAGAATTTCCAAATCAGCATGCAAATTGTTGTTGTGCCGTGATGATCCGGGACTTTTGTATTATTTTGACCAACACTGTAGGAATCAAGCTTCACAACTTGATGTTGCTGCTCAGAAACTCTGTCTCTCTCTAGAAGATTTGGGTGCGAAGGCTTTTGTCGTTACTGGTTTGGGAACAGCGGCGTATGCCAATAGTCCAAAAGTCATCATATCCCATATAACACAAGCAAGACTGGCTGGTTTGGGGGAAATGGGAGATAGTGGCATGTTGATTACCCCGGAATATGGACCCAGAGTTCGTTTGCTGACGGTTTTGACGAATGTCCCACTACCTTGCAACACTACTTTCCCATCACATATATGCACGCATTGTGGAGCTTGTCAGAAGATTTGCCCGTCTCATTGTATTCATGGAGATCATTTCAATTTGGCGGAGCCGGAAAAGGTCTATACAGACAAATCCCTTTGTGAGGCACATCGTGACGCACAAAAGGAAAAACTGGGAATCCGTTTTTGTAATCTCTGCATGGCTGTCTGCCCGATCGGGAAGTAAAGGAATATGGAATATCATCGGAATAACCTGCAATCATACTATCAGAACTATTGCGTATGTATCGAGTCTATTCTTGAAGAGTTGCCGATTCCTATTTCCATTGTAGGAAATGATGAGCGTTTCGCTTTTGTCAACAAAGCTTATGAAGATTTGTTTCAGATAAAAAGAGAAATGTTGCTCGGTAAGCACTATTCTTGCCATGTGAACGCAAATGAGAAGAGTATTCATCGTGTTGTACTCCAGCAAAAACATGCCTATAGTGCGACAAAAATCATGGGGAGTAAGGGAAGCTTGGTTGAGGTTGAAGGTGTCCCCTTGTTTATCGCAGGAGAACTTATTTGTTCCATTGCGATTATCCATGAATTTGGAAATATCGAAAAGACAATGAATGCTTTGGAAAAATTCCGAAGCACGCTGAATGAAATCAAGTGCGAACATGCCAAGTATTCTTTTGAAGACATTTTGGGAAGCAGTGATGCAATATCCAAAGCCATCAATACGGCAAAACAAGCCGCGGCCACGAATGTCACTGTCCTTTTGCGTGGGGAAAGCGGAACTGGGAAAGAATTGTTCGCTCATGCCATCCAACAAGCAAGCGATCGCAGCAACAAGAAGTTTCTTCGGGTGAATTGTTCCAACATACCAGAGACCCTTTTGGAAAGTGTCCTTTTCGGTTATTCCGAGAATTCTTTCACAGGTGCAAAACCAGGAGGAGAGAAAGGATTATTTGAAACCGCCGATGGGGGAACCGTATTTCTTGATGAGATTGGTGATCTCAGTCTGGCTCTTCAGGGGAAGCTGCTTCGTGTCTTGCAGGAAAAAGAAATCACTAGGGTAGGGGCGGTAGACGCCATTCCTGTCAATGTCAGGATTATTGCGGCAACCAATGTGGATCTTGAGAAGAAGATTGCCACACACTTGTTCCGGGATGACTTGTATTACCGAATCAACATTTTCCCCATTCTTATTCCTTCATTGAGGATACGTAAGGAAGATATTTACATTTTGGCGCAGCATTTCTTACTTAATTCCGCTCATGAATATGGGAGGAGTGTGGTCAATATTGATTATGATTGCATGCAGTTACTGACGAAATATGATTGGCCTGGAAACGTGAGGGAACTTAACAATACGATTGCCCGTGCAGTCATAAACATGCCTTCAGACCAAGAGTCATTGCATACTGAGAATGTGCAATTCATAACGGCTACGGCATTTTCTTCGGCTGAATGCAAAAGAACAATTCCGCATGATTCTTCATATCAAGTGATGTTTGAGTCTTGGGAACGTGAAATGATCAAGTCAATGTATGAAGAAGAAAACCATAACAAAACGGAAATGGCCAAAAGGCTGGATATCTCCATACGTTCCGTTTATGGCAAATTAAAGAAATACCATCTGGAATAAATTTACCGGTAAAATATTACATATAGAAATAATTTTCCGGAAATATAATGCAAATTTTTTTGTTTCTTTGATGCTACGTATGAGGTAAATCGATTTTGCTTGTTTGTTTTTATGATACAACTGATTCGTCTGTTTTGGCATGTTAGTTGCATGCAAATTTGAACAAAAGGAGTGTGTATCATGAGAAAAAATGTTTCTGCTTTTTTGGTGTTCTTGTTCATCGCAATGGCATTTAGTTTTGTGGGATGCAAAAAACAGGCATCAACGACATCTTCTGCTGCAAAAACTCCAGTTGCTTCTGCTCCTGCCACGACAGCCCAACCAGTTGCGAAAGCATCGGAACCGACAAAGCAAGCAGATGTTAAGGCTATCGTGTTCCGTGTCGGCCACAAATCAAGCGCAAACAGTTCTTGGCAGAAAGGTGCCGAGTATTGGGGAAAGTTGCTTGAAGAGAAATCAAATGGGACAATGAAGATTGAAGTCTATCCCAACTCACAACTTGGTGACCAAAAAGAAATGACTGAAATGGCACAGCTTGGTGTGTTGGATGTCGTCCTTAATGCTCCTGCCACCTTGTCAAACTTCATGAAAGACATCAGTGCTTTGGATCTTCCGTTCCTTTTCAGGAATTACCAACATGCTTTTGATTGCATGGATAGTTGTGTCCTTGATTATTATGCAAAAGAATATGAAAGCATCGGATTGGTATGCTTGTCGAATTGGGATACGGGATTCAAGAATCTTTCCAACAGCAGACGACCTCTTAAGAGTATCAGTGATATCAAAGGGCTGAAAATCCGGTATGCCGGAGGAGCGGCATTGTCTGGAACCATCGAGATTCTTGGTGCTAGCGCGGTGAGTATTCCATGGAGTGAAACCTACATCGCGTTGTCACAGGGAACAGCAGACGCACAATTCAATCCGGCATCCACTATGGTGGAAAGCAAAATTCACGAGGTCCAAAAGTATTACTCGAATATTCCAATCCAATATGGAGCAGAACCGGTAACCATGAGTTTAAAGACATGGAAGAAATTGACACCTGAACAGCAAAAGATTGTTCGTGAGACATGCATTGAGGCGGGAAAATATCAACGTGAAGTCAGTCAACAGATGGATAAGGATGCGTTGAAGACGATGATTGATTATGGATGTGTCTATACAGAAGTCACACCAGAAGTACTCAAGCAAATCCAAGAGGCTACATCACCTTTGCTTCAGAAGTATTGTCCTGCTGATTTATTAAAGGCGATTCAAGCAAGATAAGCAATCATTTTTCAAAAGCAACTGTTCTCATAAAACCTATATAAGGAGAATGTTTGATATGGAAGAAAAATCAAACAAGAGTGTGTTGTTGCCAAGAACTCTTGGGATATTTGACAAAATCTTTGATTTGGTCGAATTTGCTTCAGCTATAACTTTGGCTCTTGTGACTGTTGTCGCTTTTTACCAAATCATCTCGAGATATATTTTCCAATCCTCGTATGCCGGAATTGATGAATTGACGAGGTTGGCTTTCGTTTGGTGCGCATCATTGGGAAGCGCGTTGGCTTTCAGGGCAAAGGCTCATCTCGGTGTCACTGCATTGGTAAGCAAACTGCATGGAATAGCCCATCTTGTTTCCGAAGTTTTGATTGATTCGCTGTTGGTGGTATTCATGATGGTTGTATTAGTTGCCGGAATACAGATGACGAAGATGGGAAACCTGCAATTCTCTGAGTATCTTCGGATGAACATGGCTTTTTTCTATGCCTGCATTCCTACGGGCGCCTTCTTCAGCATTCTGGTGTTTGCTGAAGATATCATCAAACTTCTTGCGAGCAAGGAGGAGGCATTATGACATCTTCATTGCTTTTGATTATTGTTTTCATCATAACCATTTGTCTTGGTGTGCCCATTGCGGGATGTTTGGGATTGAGTGCCATAGCTGCATTGTTGTTGGATGGGATTCCCTTGTATATGCTCGTTCAGCGGATGATGACCCAAATTAATACGTTTACGGTTATGGCCATTCTGTTCTTCATGCTTAGCGGTGAGATCATGTGCAAAGGCACCATGACGGAAAAATTGGTTGCTTGGGCACAAGCTTTGGTTGGACATATATGCGGAGGATTGGCAATAGCCGGAGGTGTCGCCGCCTGCTTCTTTTCTGCATTGTCCGGTTCTTCGGCTGCAACTTGTGCATCTATCGGATCCATCATGATTGACAAAATGAAAGATCGTGGATACCCGCTGAAATTTTCCGCTTCAGTGATAGCTTCCGCAGGAATCACAGGAATCATAATTCCTCCTTCCATCACATTTGTTGTATACGGTGTGGTGACGGGTACGTCAGTAAAGGAACTTTTTGGCTCGGGTATTATCCCTGGTTTGATTTTTTCAGCGGTGATTTGGATTATCAGCTGGTACATTAGTAAAAAAAATGGATATGGTACGGTCGAGAAGTTCAGCATCAAGAAGCTTTTGCATACCACAAAAGAGGGTGTTTTCGTTCTTCTTATGCCGGTGATTATCCTTGGCGGGATTTATGGCGGATTTGTCACTCCGAACGAAGCAGCTGTTGTTGCCGCGGTATATGCGTATGTCATTACCGCTTTTGTGGACAAGGCACTTCCATGGAAAGTCTTGAAGAAAGTATTGATCAAGTCTGTAGTGAATACTGCTGTGGTGATTTTCATCATGCAGACAGCTTCTGCTTTCAGCTGGGTGTTGACCAATGCGGGAATTCCGGCTGCGATCGGGCGGTATTGTGCGACTATCAGCGCCAACAAATACGTGTTTTTGTTCTTGTTGAATCTGGTGTTTTTGTTGGCAGGCATGTTGATTACCGGATCTGCAGCCGTGTCTATACTGGCACCAATTTTCCTTCCCGTTGCCATTACGTATGGTATTGATCCCATTCATCTTGGTTGCATTATGATCTGCAACCTTGCCATTGGGTACATCACGCCTCCGGTTGGTGTGGATTTGTTTCTTTCAGGTTCCATCGCACATGTGAAAATCGAAGACTTGGTAAAAGAGAACATGCCATTTTTGGTCGCTTTGCTTTTGAGCTTGGTGGTCGTCAATTTGTTGCCGAGTCTTTCACTGTGGATTCCCTCGTTGATGAGATAGGAGAAAGTAGAAATGAAAATTGTATCGCTTTGCGGAATGCTTGGTTATGGATATGAGAAAAAAAGCCTCGATGTTGTCAAAAAAATGACAGATGTCGATTATATTGGCACAGATGCCGGTTCCACTGATCCAGGTCCCTGTTATCTGGGAGCTGGGAAGTCGTTCACCAACAGGAATGCGGTGAAACGTGATTTGGAATTGGTGTTGCCCTATGCAGTCCAGAAAAAAATTCCATTGATTATCGGTACTGCTGGAGGGTCAGGTGCCGGCGTGCATGTGCAATGGACACGGACAATTATCGAAGAAATTGCACAGGCGAACCATCTTTCTTTTACCATGGCCATCATTGAGACAGAGGTAACTAAGGAATATGTGAAGGAAAAACTCCGGAATGGGAAGGTTCATGAAATGGGCCCTGGTTTGAAATTGACCGAGGAGAATATTGATAAGTGTACGCACATTGTATCCCAAATAGGAGTAGGACCATTCATTGAAGCCTTAAAGCACAAGCCTGATGTAATTCTTTGCGGCAGATCCTGCGACACGGCAATTTATGCGGCTCCTGCGATTATGAACGGGATGGAGGAAGGTCCTGCAATACATATGGCGAAAATCATGGAATGCGGGGCGCTTTGTGCAGAGCCGATGGCTGCTGCTGATATGATGGTTGCAACAGTAAACGATAAGGACAGTTTCACTTTGGAACCACCGAATCCTTCACGAATTTGTACAATCAATCGCGTTGCGGCACATACCATGTATGAACAAGGGAACCCATATTTTATATATGAACCTGATGGTCACGCCGATCTCAGGGAAGCACATTATGAAGCTGTGAGTGATCGGGCCGTGAAAGTTTCCAATTGCAAATTTGTAAAAGTGAAACAGCCAACTTTGAAGATTGAAGGAGCGATGCTTGCCGGATATAGGACGATTTCGATCGCGGGAATCAATGATCCAGTGACCATTTCCAAGATAGATGATCTTTTTGAGATAGTAAAAAAGTTTGTCGCTGGGCAGATGGAAGGAAAAGCAAATCCCCAAGAATACACGATTATGTTGAAAAAGTTTGGTACCCCGCTTCCTGGTTCCGTTGTTCCGGAGTTACCGGATTGCAATATGGGAATCGTTATTGATGTTGTGGCGAAAACACAGGAACTGGCAAATACGGTATGCGCGCTGTGCCGTTCAAGACTTTTGCATACGGATTATCCTGGTCGGAAATCATCTGCAGGAAATTTGGCATTTCCTTATTCCCCCTCTGATATCGAATGCGGTGCGGTGTATGTTTTCGGAATTTATCATTTGGTGGATGTTGATGATCTTCTTGAGACAAGCAAGATTGATTACGTCAAGGTAGGTGCATGATGGAAAAACTTAATGATATTGCAGTGATCCTTCGGAGTAAAAATGCAGGTCCTTTGTCGGTCACCATGGATCTCATATTCAAAGACAAGAAAGATTTTCTACGGGTTAAAAACAGTAATACGCTTACTCAACAAGCTGTGGGAAAAGCATATGGGATTTCTTCGAAAATGGTCGATATTGTCTATTATGACATTGTCAATTCAATCAAAATCACAATTCCGCGGCGGACTATCAGCGGAAATATTGATGATGACGACGTCTATGGGTGTCAACAACAACTGCCACTCGCGAATATCTTGATCCCATGAAAAGGAGGGCGGAATGATACGACGTGAAGTATACCAGGAAGTGATTTTCCAAACAATTCGAAAAGGAGCAACAGTCCTTTCTGAAGACGTCCAAAAAGCTTTCGAAAAAGCAATAGCAGCGGAGAAAATGCCAGCTGCCAAAGAAGGTTTGGAAAAAACGTATTTGAGTACAAAGATTTCCATACAACGTGACAATCCCGCTTGTCCTGACACAGGATGGCCGATTTTCTTTTATAAAATTGGTAATGATTGTGAATTGGAAGAAGGAATGATGGGGCTTGAGGATGCGACTCGTGAAGCTGTCAGAAAAGCTACAAAACTTGGATATCTCAGAAAAACTATGAAACATCCTCTTACAGGATATGATCCTGGCGATAATGTTGGGATGAATATTCCCGATTTCACTTATCAATTCGTTCCTGGAAACAGCATCGAAGTTACCTATGTCGCAAAGGGAGGTGGATCTGAGTGCTTTGGTGGAACAAGGCATCGTGTTGTTGCTTTTGCGGATGGTGTGATGGGAATTGAAAAACAGGTAATTGATTCATTCATTGCATCGGCGAGAGCCGGTGCGGTGTGTCCGCCTTCAATTTTGGGTATCGGTATTGGCGGGACAGCGAATGTTGCCTCGAAATTGGCGAAGGAGGCAGCCTGCTTGAGAACAATAGGTTCAGCACATCCCGATCCGATGTTCCATAAGATCGAAACTGACATTTATAAGGCGATCAATGATTTGGGTATTGGAATTATGGGTTGCGGCGGCAACACTTCCGTGTTTGCGGTGAATGTTGAATATGCATACACCCATATCGCAGGTATTTGTGTGGATACATCGACCAATTGTATGGTAGCTCGTCGTGCAAGCAGTCGTATCAATGCGGATTCCAGTGTTGAGTGTATGAGTAGTCCCAATTGGTTCGGCGGGAGGTGACAAAATGGCAACATATTATCTTACGACACCATTGAAAGAAGCGGATGTGACCCAATTGAAACTGGGAGATCTTGTCTATGTCAGTGGACAAGCATTTACATGCCGATCTCGTTTGCATCGCTGGATTTTCGATGAACACCATGTGATGCCGGAAAAGACCAAGGATTTGAATTTATTGATTCATGTCGGTCCGATTATCGTACAGGAAGAAACAGGTTGGCGCTTGGTCTCCTTCATGCCTACAAGTAGCATTCGTTTTGAAAAATGGGGGGCTGAAGCAGTAGACCAATGGGGATTGCGCATGATTATTGGAAAGACCACCATGGGATCAGAGACAATGGCAATGATGAAAAAAAAGAAGTGTGTTCATTGTACTCCGCAAGGCGTAACACCAAATCTTTGGGTTGACAGTATAAAAGTCCTTGGAGTCGATAATCTGAAAGATCTTGGTTCCATCGAAGCGACTTGGTATCTCCAATTGGATAAATTGGGACCGTTCAGAGTAGACATTGATTGCGAAGGCAATAATTTATTCGACACATTGGATAAAACCATCGAAACAAATAAAAAGAAAGCATACAAGGATTTGGATATTCCTGAAGATTTTGAGTTCACAAAACTGTATTGATGCGAAAGAGTATCTGTGAAGGGATGGCAATTGTTCTGTGCCATCCCTTTTTGTGGAAATGCGAATAGTCACTTGAGTTTCCTTCCTTTACATACAATGCGTAAAGCAAGGCAAAACGGCCAATTATGGGATGATATGTTTTCAGTACGGATCCCAAACAAAACCAATAAGGTCAGAATTTCAATTCCGTCGGCAAACGGAAAATGTCTCCTATCGTAGTATAAGAAGTTCTCGTGAATGTACGTGTGCATAGGGATTATCCAAAGAATGCACCCATGCGCCTGATGGATATTTGACGATTGGATTGTGATTGTCATTTCTGGATGCCTGCCAGACCTTCTGACCGTTGAAAACATTCGCACAGGAGAAGGCGGTTATCCGAAATAACGTGATTGTTTCCTTTGCGTCAAGACTGATCCTTTATCGATGGTTTGTGTCTGGAAGCCGTAGAGTCATCGAGAAACAATCGTATATTGAATTTGTGCTTGATCGCGATGGAGAAAGTTTGTCGTAACAACACTTCTGTTTTTGCTTTTGCCTGACGAATGATAGCCTAATAATGGGCTGTTAAGTGTCGATAGTATTTAGAATGCAAGTATTTGCTATCAATACCTATGGGGCAGATGCGAAGGCGAAGCGATTGTGACTTCGGCCACACTTGGACAGAAAACAAGAAGAGTGAATTTCCCAAGACAGTATGGCCTGTTCAATGATGCGTCTGGAAAAGATATGTTTGTCGTTTCTGGTAGGAATGCATGCATTTCAAGTAATTCATCTTCTTACCTTAAGCATCAGTATACGGCAAGGCTCAATGTAGAGATTTATTCCTTTACTTTGCGGTTATTCATTTTCCCGAGGTAATAACAGCTGTTTGTGTACTATCCTTCTTTCATCAGGTTTCCTTGAATAATCCTTGGTAAAGTCTGCAATCCACCGAAGTCTTTTCTTCCTGTGGGCTTTCATATGAGTCAATATGATTTAATTCAATGACAAAGCTATATCATGCGAAATCAAAACCGGATTAAATGATTTGGAAAGATTCCTCCGGCAGCTACATGCCTCTTATTCTGGGGGTGAGATGTTTGTCGTGACGAATGAGTCATACGCTTTTGTACTTGAAAAAAGTTATCAGGAGAATCTGTATGAGTTTGTGACAATTCATCGCAGAATACGTTGCATGTGGTGAAAGAGTCTCAATGCGATGACCGTTTCTTGTCGTATAAAGCATTGTTCCGTTTGCTTTGCAAACATGACTATGAGTATATCGTCTTTGCGCTTTGCGCATCCCTTCCAGATATACCACAAGTCGAGTATTATAAGTCATGTTACGCTTTGTTTTTTCTTTTCCGCTGCAGAAGGGGTATCCTCTTGTGATGCAAGAGTTGAAACGTCGCGAACCCTATGTCCCCGAAGAGATCCTTTTGCTTGCTCCCTCATAAAAGGATTACCGATTGTTGCAGATGCACCAGTAGAAAATAAGAGGTTAAGGTGGCTTGATACCTGTGTTCTATTTCGGATTTTCAGGTGAAATCTTCCTGAAAAGTCATTATTGACATACTTATTAAATGTCTTATAATAAGTAATGCAATATAATGGTTGAATTATGAAGAGGGATCATTGATCCCATGAAAGCAAAGGAGGGTTGTGAGATGAAAAAAAGAGGTTTGTTTTTGTTGGTGGCACTCGTGATGGTGATACTTCCGGTATTCGGAAATGGCGGAACAGAGACGGTTGCGAAACCTGCTACGTCAGAAAAGAAAGCGGAGAAAACCGAAATTGTCTACTGGCAATATTATTATGAGACAAAAGTCAATCTGATGGATCAGTTAATCAAGGAATTCCAAGCGGCGAATCCGGATATTATCGTTACGCAGCAGACATTCCCGTATGAGCAATACAACACCAAAGTCGCGGCTTCTGTGCCGACCGGAACCGGACCAAACGTCATTAATTTGTATTATGGTTGGTTGCCCAGCTACATTGATGCCGGATATCTGCAATCACTTCCCGAATCGGTATTCCCAACGCAGAAGATTGAGAGTGAATTCCTACCTTTGGTCGATGCCGCAAAGTTTGATGGAAAGTATTATGCATTGCCCACAGCAGTAAGGTCTCTTGCCTTGATTTGGAACAAAGATTTGTTCAAAGCAGCAGGACTTGATCCTGAAAATCCGCCAAAAACTTTGGAAGAATTGGTGGTCGATGCCAAGAAACTGACAAAATATGACAAAAATGGCAACTATATACAGACTGGCATGTCGTTGCAACTCAACGGTCAGATACACCATTGGATTCGTGAAATCCTTATTCGCCAGTTTGGAGGAAGCCCATACACAGAAGATGGCAAGACGGTAACCTATAACACTCAGGCCGGATATGACGCATTTAAGTTTCTTACTGATCTGCAACTTGTCGAGAAGGTCGGCATGCCGAACTTCATGACGGATGATGTGACTGCGTTCAAAGCTGGCGCAATGGGTATGACCATTGATGGGTCTTTCCGACTTGGTACCCTCAATGCTGTTCCGGAATTGCATTATGGTGTTGCGGAAATCCCTTCATTCAAAGGGGTGAAATCCAACTTCTCTTCATTCTGGGCAAATGGCATCACAAAGTACACGACTGGCAAGAAACTTGAGGCTTCCCTTAAATTCCTGCAATTCCTGACTAGTGAAGATGTCATGTCCCGTTGGATGACCGCAATTGGGGAACTTCCTGCAAAGAAAGACCTTTCCAATGATCCAAAATTCTCCAATGATCCTAAATTTGGTCCTTTCATTCGTGGTTTGAGCTATACGCATGCAACGAAATTCATTGACGAGGCTGGCCAGCGTCAGGTTTGGCTTGATGCATGGGACGAAATCACCTTGAATGGGAAGACACCGAAACAAGTTGTTGATGCCGCAGCCAAGACCGAGCAGGCGATTCTTGACAAATATTATAAGAAATAAGTGATTTGAGATGCCGGGATACAGTTCCCGGCATCTTTTGTTTTTACAGAAAGGACGAGAAGTCATGTTACCGACATTATCCAAAAACAATACATTGGCCAAAAGGAAAGCGCTGTGGGCATATGCATTTCTTGCTGTTCCATTGGTTTTTTATTCCATAATAAGGATTTATCCTGCTTTTTCTGCCTTTTACCTTTCCTTGACCGATTGGGATATCATTTCTTCAAAGAAAGACTTCATTCAATTTGCAAATTACCAGCGGATGTTCCAAGACAAATTGTTTTGGAAGACATTCGGCAATACGATTAAGTATGTGGTGTTTGGACTTCCCATAAGCCTGTTGATAGGTTTTATTCTTGCCTACAATATCGATAGGTTAGATGTGACGGCAGATTTGTATAAAGCTGTGTATTTTTTACCTTACATCACATCAATGGTTGCGGCTGCGTGGGTATGGAGATGGTTTTTCCAACCGGCACCGATAGGGGTTTTCAATAATATCCTGACTGTTTTGGATTTGCCCAACAGGAAGTTCCTGTCTTCGCCCAAAGAAGCGCTTTTCTCCATTTTGACCATGACTATTTGGGCTGATGTGGGTTTCCAGATGTTGATTTTCCTTGCAGGTTTGAAGAACATTCCCGCCCAATATTATGAGGCTGCAAAGATTGATGGTGCCAATAATTGGCAACTTCTTGTGAGAATCACGTTGCCAATGATTCGTGGAACGTTCATTTTTTTGCTGATAACAGGGACTATCCGTTATCTTCGCATTTTCACCCAAGTATTGAACATGACGACACAAGGTGATGGAGGACCGTTGAATTCAACCAAACCCTTGGTTTTGTATATCTACGACAATGCGTTCAACAAATTCGAAATGGGGTATGCTTCTGCAATGACAGTATTCTTGTTCGTATTTATTCTCATGATCACGTTGTTTCAAATGAAGGTGACAAAAGATGAGGATGCATAAGAAGATCACAACACTGACGGTTGTCCGTGTAATCCTGCTGGCTGTCTTCGGTTTGGCGATGCTTTTTCCCTTTGCCTGGATGATTGCGACGTCATTCAAGCAGGGAAGGGATGTGTTCAATTTGTCGTTGATTCCCAAAAAAGTCAGTGTGGCGAACTACCAGAAACTGTTTTCTTCAAGCAGATTTCCTCGATGGTTTATGAATTCCATCTTATCAGGAGTCATTGTTTGTGGGGCTGTCCTGTTTTTTGATTCTTTGGTCGGTTATACCTTTGCGAAATTCCAATTTAACGGGAAAAAGTTGTTTTTCGTCATGATTCTATCCACCATGATGATTCCCACTGAAATGTTGGTCATTCCTTGGTTCATCATGTCCAATCGGTTGCATTGGGTGGATACCTATTGGGGGATTGTCTTCCCCGGGCTCATGAGCGGCTTCGGAACCTTTCTAATGCGTCAGTTTTTTTCAGGACTCCCGGATGACTTGCTTGATGCGGGACGTATTGATGGTTTGAATGAATTTAAGATTTGGGGGAAAATCGGAATGCCACTTGTCACTTCAGCAATATCTGCATTGTTGATCTTCACGTTCATCGGCAATTGGAACGCGTACTTGTGGCCTTTGATTATTTGCAACCAAATGAATATGTATACGCTTCCGGTCGGACTTTCGTTTTTCAACGGAGAATTCCAGACTGACTGGGCAATGGTGATGACAGGAGCGTCGGTGGCAACGATTCCCGTATTGATATTGTATCTGTTCTTCCAGCACCAGATCATCATGGGCATTACGCTTACCGGTGTGAAAGGATAAAAAGAATAAGGATTGAAGGGGGGATTTATGGTTCAGAACATTCCGATTATTGATTTCCATTGCCATTTTCCGGTGAAGGATGAAGATTTTGGGTTTCCAGATTATCCCGTGCACAAGCATCCGACCTTTACCGGTAGAGGAAGCAGGAACCAAGGTGAGATTTGGCGGAAAGCGTACGATTTCCCCAAGGAAATTCCTGCGACCAATGATGAGGATATGGCGAATAAATGGGCGAAGGACATGGAAGAAAAGAATGTTGATAAAGTAGTGTTCGTTTCTGGGGGTGGCAATGAGCGTCTTGCCGGTATCGTGGCCAAACATCCAGACAAATTCTTTGGGTTCGCGCATCATCATCCTGATTCTCCTCATGCCGCCGAAGCTTTGGAACATGCTATTCGTGATTTGGGGCTGAAAGGGTATAAAATTCTTGGTCCTGATGTATACACGTCCCTTTCCGATAAGAAATACTATCCGCTTTGGGAAGTGTGCCAGAAGTACGATGTTCCTGTTTTAATTCATTTTGGCTTGCTCGGTGCAGCTGGAGGCACTGCGACTGGTGTGAACATCAGTCCGCTCAGCATCTCGCAAGTTGCTTTGGATTTTCCTAGGGTGAACTTCGTCGTACCGCACTTTGGTTGCACCTGTATGGGGGATCTTCTCCAATTATGCTGGACCCGGCCGAATGTATGGGTGGATAGCTCAGGTTCCAATCAGTGGATCAGATGGATGCCTTTCCCTTTGACGTTGGAAGATGTGATTAGGAAGTTCATTGAAACAGTGGGGCCCGGCAGATTGATTTTTGCCACCGATTCTTCATGGTTCCCTAGAGGTTTCTCCAAGCCGTATTTGGATGAACAACAGAGGATTTTCCGGTTTTTAGGCTGTTCAGATGAAGAAATGAAAGATGTCTTTTCCGGAAATGCTGCCTATTTGTTACACATTACCCTATGAGAATGCAATGATTCCAAAAGAAACACTGGCGAACATATTGCATGATGAGTTGAAACCGACCTTGGGATGTACCGATCCTGCAGCCATTGCCCTATGCGCCTGTGGAGCGATGTATGCGGCACGTCTGGTGCATGAGGAAAATCTTGTTTCTGTTTCGGTCACGTTGGATACCCATTTGTATAAAAATGCCCATTCCGCCCGTATTGTGAAAACTGATTTGAAAGGCATTGAGGCTGCCTTATCTTTGGGGTTGAGTATTGAAGATATCTCATTGGGATTGCGTGTGTTTGATGCAATTGGAGATTCTGTTTTGAGAAAAGCGGACGTATTACGAAAGAAAGTACCGATTCATGTGAATGTGGATTGGTCACAGCCTGATGTGTATGACCTGACGGAAATCACGTTTGAAAGTGGCGCTGTAGCTTCTGCTTTGATTAAAACAAGCCATGACCATTTTGAGTTCATGAAATGCGGGGAATATGAGAAACATTCTCCTACAATTGCTGTCCCTCGTTTCGCTGATGCACTTGAACCTTACGTAAGTGATGAGTTTCCTGATTTGCTCGGTGAATCGATTCTTACGTTGTCTTCAGAGGATCTTTGTATCATCAGAGATGCGCTTCGAATTAACAATGAAAGTCTTTCCGGATTCTATCCTGATTTTCTGGGGATTGGGAAACTGGGGAAAATCAGTTCTTCTTCTAATCCGATTCAGAGAGCACGGCGTCTTGTAATGATGGTAACGGAGGCGAGGATGAGAGGAGAACAGGTTCCTATCATTGCCTGTGGCGGTTCCGGAAACCATGGTATAACCGTCTTTGTCGCCATGCAGAATATCTGGAATGCACTTCCGATCGTGGCAGGTAGGGATTTGGAACACGCTTGCGCATATTCGGTTGGTATGTTGCATGTCTTCAAACAGCATACAGGCATTCTTACTTCCATTTGCGGTTGTGCATTCTCTTCCGCCTTAGCAATTTCAGCCGCATGCGTATGGGGGATGGGAGGGAAAAGTGGACAAGTGTTGCAAGCGATGAATATTATCGTTTCCTCTCTTGGTGGTATCTCTTGTGATGGCGCAAAACCGGGATGTGCCTACAAGACTGGCATGGCGGTGCAAGTCGCCATTGAAGCTGCATTCCTTTCTATGGATGATGTGACCATTTCGAGTGATGATGGATTAGCTTGCTGTGGTTTTGCTTCATTCATGAAAATGATTACTCTGACACATAAGGAAGCCATGGAATCATTTGAGCCGGCAATGGTCAAATTCTTATTGCAGAAGGAAAAATCATGATTGAAAAAACCTTTGACACCAATGTGAAGGCAATCGTGGCATGCTTATTATGGGCATCGGCTTTCATATTTGGAAAACGGTGTTTGATGTATATCCCGCCATTGCGTCTCGCTGGAGAACGTTTGCTGATTGCATCGCTTCTCATGTTACCTTTTACGTGGCGTAAACCCTGGAAGATCCTCAAGGGAAGACTGTTATCTGTGATCAGCCTGGCATTTTTTCAGACAGCGGTTACGTTCATTTTTTTTAACTTGGGACTCAACTTGGTTTCTGGTTCGATTGGTTCTATGGTAACCGGCTTGTCTCCTGTTTTTTCCATGTTGTTTGCTGCACTTTGCCTTCCTGACGAACAATTGGATGGAAGGCGGAGGATCGGATTGATTGTAGGGACTTTGGGTGTGTTATTGCTTTTCGTCACTCGTGGCTACTTGAATCCAAAGGGGAGAAGCGAGATGGCTGGCATGATGTTGCTTTTGTTTTCCGACTGCACAGCAGCTTATGCCAATATCATTGCGAAGCGGCATCTTGCGGATTGCCCGGTGCTTCAATTGAATTTCCTACAAACTTTCATAGGAAGCGGTATGATATTGGTCGCATCGCTTTTTGTGGAGTATACTGTTCCTCTGTGTGCGGTTGGAGTGCCTGTTGTGATTGATTTGTTCTGCTTGGCCTTCATCACCGCAGGCGCAACGACATTATGGTTGAATATCATCCAAAAGCCAGAAGTGAAGGTGTCAAGAATTTCTGCATGGAAATTGCTGATCCCTTCAGTTGGGGCACTTCTTTCGTGGTTGTTCCTTCCGGATGATGTTCCGACAACAGCAATGTTTCTTGGATTGGTAACCATAGGGATATCGATAATTTTGACAATAACTGATGTCGTATTCCCCAAAGCAGCATCAGTGAAGGGGTGAGAATGTATAGGACGGCAAACAGTGTCGATTTGAGGTTAGGTAATTTACAGACTATCTATTCCGTACTCCGCAGGTATGGCATGATGAGCAAATCACAATTGTCGTCATTGACGGATTTGAGTTTCGCTTCTGTATCAAAACTTTGCGCGTCTTTAGCGGAAAAACATCTAGTGCTTATTGAAGAGAATGTACATTCCACAGGTGGCCGAAAAGCTGCAATGGTTTCGATAAATCCTGAGTATTCCTACAGTTTAGTTCTTGACCTTCACCATACCAAAATCATCTATGTAGGATTGGTCAATCTGAAGAATGAGGTGGTTGACAAGACATCATTTCCTCTCAGGGAGCAAGACGGGTTGTACGATTTGTTGGAAAACATCAAGACGGCTTGCCAACATCTCTTGGCTGCCCGCAAAGTGGATGTGTATGGTGTCTGTGCAGGCATTTCCGCTGTACAAAACGATGGAGTGGTGTTGCAAAGTAATATTCCGTTTCTTGAAGGCATCAACTTGGAGAGATGCTTGAGAGAGGTTTTTGTTGGGAAACTGGTAGTTGTGGAGAATGATGCCAATCTTGCCGTTTTGTCGCAGTTGATGCAATTTGACAACACAAAGAAAAACTTGTTGTTTATTTTCCTTTCCCAAGGGGTAGGGTTGGGGTTGGTGATCAACGGAAAACTCTACAAAGGGACAAACGGATTTGCAGGAGAACTTGGCCATGTGAAAGTCACAGGGGTGGAGAAACGGTGTAAATGTGGGGAGACTGGTTGCTTACGACTTGTCGCGACATTGGAATCGATTGCAGAGGATTTGGGCGAGGTGTCGTTGCTTCATGCATCAATAGATGCCGAACCGTATGCACGCTCCTTGTTCGAACGGTATATGGCGAAAGACAAACGTGTTGTGAACCGCATCAATCTCTGTGGCATGAAACTTGGGGAAGCATGTGCCGATTTGTATGATATTCTCAATCCGGAGGAAATTATTATCGGAGGAAGCATGGGGGAACTGTTCCAATGCCTCATTCCCATAATCCGTAAACAATGCAGGGATCTTTCGAAGCTGGCACGGTTGACGGATGTACAAGTTCGGAGTGTGGGCATTCCGCTTCATGATTTGATCCTTCAAGGAGGCGGAGAACGTATTTTCCATGTTGGTGAACAAGAATACATCAGAACGTTCGTTTCTGAGGAAACTCATAGGGGGCAATCATGAAAGCAGGAGAAAAGCTTGAAGAAATACAGAGAGAAACATATCAGGAAGAAGGGAAGGAGTTTCCTTCCTCAATTTATTCTGATTTGGTGTTAAGTCCTGGCTTCGAGCATGCGGTAAAGTTCAATTTGTATGATTTGCGTCAGATAAACATCGCTCATCTGGTCATGTTGACAGAGGAAAATCTGATCGATCAGCCAACTGCAAAATCGATTATGCAGGCACTACTCTCCATCGATTATGCAAAATATGGCGATATGAAATATACGGGAGAGTATGAAGATTTGTATTTCACCTTGGAAGCGGAGATTATCAGGATAGTAGGGCCCCGTGGAGGATTGCTCCATCTTGCACGGAGCCGTAACGATATAGATACCACATTGCAAAGAATGCTCGTCAAGAAAAACATTCTCAAAGTGATGCAAGGGCAGGAGCGATTTCTCAAAACAATTTTAGCGTTTGCAGAAGCATATAAAGATGTACCAACTATCGAACATACCCATACGCAACAGGCACAACCTTCTGTAATAGGCCATTATTTCCTTGCAGCGTTCAGCTTGGTGTATCGTGATTACATCCGTCTTCTCCATGCATATGAGACTACTGACTGTTGCCCGATGGGAGCCGCCGCCATCACAACCAGCGGTTTCGCGATAAACCGTGAAAGAGTGGCTGAATTGCTTGGATTTGCTCAAGTACAGGAGAATTCTTATGATTCCATTGGTGGTGCAGATTTCATTCTCGAATATGCTAATGCCCTACAGCTTGCAGCAATAGATTTGGGAAAAATGACATTTGATTTGCTTTCTTGGGCTACTCAGGAATACGGGATACTCAAGGTTGATGATGCTTTCATCCAAGTGTCATCCATCATGCCGCAGAAGAGGAATCCTGTTGCTCTTGAGCACTCTAGGGCTTTCCTTTCTTCTGTTGTCGGAGAATGTGGCACGATGACAACTATGTTACACAATACTCCATATGGGGACATCAATGATCAGGAAGATGACATGGTACCGTTCATTACGGACGCATCAGACCGTCTGGAAAAGGTATATCACCTGCTTTCAAGTGTAATTGCCACAATGAAAGTGAATACGAAGATTCTGACCGAAAGGCTTGAGAATAGTTTCTGTGTAATTACTGAACTTGCCGATACCATAGTGCGTAATGAAGACATCTCATTTCGTGAGGCTCATAGTGTGGCTAGCAAATTAGTCAGCTACTGTACAACGAACGACATCAAGTTGAGTGGTGTGTCTTTTGAACTCATCAAAGGCATATATGAGGAAACGCTCAAGATTCCTATGAAGGGTTCGAAAGAGTCCGTGTTGACAGCATTGACTGCAAAGAACTTCATCGAAAAGCGTACAGTAGAAGGTGGTATCGCCCTCAAACCAATGTTGGACATGATTGGGCATAGCACAAAAAAATTGGATGATATGAATGAGTGGATGGCAAAGAGGAAGGTGATTCTTCAGGCTGCTGCGGATACTTGTGAAGAAGAAGCCAGGAAAATAGCCGCAATTTGATATGATATTGTTCGCGATTGTTTTGTTCCTTGAAAGCCTGGAGGAGAAAGCAAAAGAATTTGGTTTTGCTTGAGAAAACACAATCCATCCAAGACATGGATAATCCGGCACGACTCCGATGATCTGTCTAGATGGGGTGTGTTATTCATGATGGGTCTTGCAGGAGAGAATCTCAATGGTTTTTTCTTCGATTCGATACACAAGGCGGTTGCAGGCGTCAATGCGCCTGCTCCAGAATCCGGATAAATCACCCTTGCGTTGCTCGGGCTTGCCAAGACCTTCATAGCCTCCTCTTTGATCTTGTGGATGTATTTTATGGTTTTCATGCTGTTGTCTCAGATTTGATACATGGAAAAAGTATGAATACTTATTGACTAGCATGTGATATATTTTGATAATCAGTTTACAATAGACCTTCTTTTAGGGAGAATAAGCATGTTTTCGACAATATCCCTTGATCAATTGAATCAGAGCGAAAACGATCAATTTGTCATCACCTTAATTCGATATATTAAAGATAAAGGCCTGCAACCTGGCGATCAGCTTCCTTCCATCCGTACGATGGCTGATGAGATGCATTTGACCCAAAGCCAGATACGTTCAGGGTTCCTTCGTGCGGAAGCGCTAGGTTTCATATCAATCCAACCGAGAAGTGGTTGCTATGTTAAAGGCATCGGTTTGGAAAAACTGACTTTGTTGTTTGGGTTGTTCTTTACGGCATCCTATACAGGCAAGACGCCCCTTTTGGATTTGTATGAAGTTAAGACAGCACTGGAAGATGGAATTGTAAAGAAGGTCGTCGAGATTAGGACAGATTCTGAATTATACGGCTTGCGCGAGATAATTGAGAAACAAGAGAAAGCCACTTCGCTTGAAGAGATGGTTTCGTTGGATGAAGCCTTCCATAATTATCTGGCGAAAATGAGCAGAGTTGAATTGTATGAGTATCTTGTTTCCATCATCCAATCCTTATTGCGTGAGCCTCGGATGCATTTTGACGATTACGTAGAATCCTTCCCGACTATCATCAAAGACCATTGGGCAATTTATGAAGCCATCAAGAATAAGGATGGAGAGAAGGCGTACGAGAGCATGGATATTCATTCAAATCGTCGGAGAGTCAAACTGCTCAAGAATTGCTGACCTATACATTTGGTGTTTACATTTTTTCCTCCCCCCAAAAAAAGAGTATTGACTTACAGGAGAAATGTGTTATCATCTGATTGTAAACTGAAATTAACTGATTATCAGAATGAAAACAACGTTTCTATCCTTAGCAGGCTGTAGGAGGTGATACTCATGGATCCATAATGCCGGAATGCATGCGGTTCGCTGATATTGGGAATTGAACATCGTTCAATAAACACGAGGAGGGTGGTATGAAAAAAACAAGCATAATGCTTATGATAATGGTCTTTATTTGCATTACATGTGTATTTGCAAACGGTGAGAATGAACAAGGGTATCCGTCAAAGGACATTCAATTCTATGTAAATGCCGATGCAGGCGGTGGAACTGATTCCATTTGCAGAAAGATAACACAATTGGCAGAGAAGCAACTTGGAGGTTCATTTTATCTGGTGAACAAGCCAGGAGTGGCTGATGCTGTAGGCCCCAGTCTCATTATGGCTGCGAAACCGGATGGATACACTATCGGCAATATCAACTATGGTTCTGCCGTGACCGCAGTTTATCAAAAAATCGTGAATGACTATTCGATGGACAGACTTCGTTTCATCGCCTTGGTGACGGAAGAATGTGATGCGATTATGGTTAGCAAACGGGTACCATATAGGACATTTGGCGCCATGATCGAAGCGGCAAAGGCCAACCCGGGAAAAATCAAGGTCGGAGACCAAGGAATAGGGTCAAGAGTGTACTTATGCGTCAGGAAAATTGAAGAGACTTACAAAGTAAAATTCAACAAAGTATCATATTCTTCATCAGCTTCCCAACGTGAAGCGATGTTGAATGGTGAAATTGATGTTGCCGTGACGAGTCTGGGGGATTTTGCTTCGCTTCTGAAGAGCGGTGATGCCGTTGGTGTTTGTGAATTCAGTTCCATTCGGAATGCGACCTATCCGACCGTGCCGACTTGTCTGGAATCCGGAATGGGAGAGGATTTCCTTTCCAGTTCCTTCCTTTGCATCGCGGCACCCAAAGACATACCTGATGCTATCGCATTGAAACTTGAGAGTGCTTTCAAAGTTGCTGTTGAAAGCAAAGAATTCAAGGACTGGACGGCTTCTATAGGTATCACACCTCATTTCCTCGATGGACAAGCTTTGAAAAAATATATTGGGAATATTCAGAAAAAAGATTTTGTCGCTTTAGACGAATTGAAAAAGCAAGGTTTGATATGAAGAAAGTACCGGTGGGGTAATCCCACCGGTCATGAAGGAAAAACATTCAATGAAAAAATACCTGAGAAAAGAAATCGTCACGCCATTGGTGACGTTCCTTGCACTGTGTTTGTATGGAATGCAGGCCTTGAAATTATCCGTGCCAGTGATCAATGGCATACCGCAAGAGTCTTTGTTTCCTCTTATCATTGTCATCATCGGGGGCGTTACCGCGATCTCGCTTTTTGTTTCAGAGTTAAAAAGGCTTTCCTCTTTTGATGGAGAAAAAACGGAAGAAAACGAGAAAGGAAAGAGAGCAAAACCCGTATATGTGATTTTTGCGACCGCCTTTTTGGTTTTCTTTTTCGAAAAAACAGGTTTTTTTGTGACTGCATTCGCCTATGTTTTCGCACTCATGCTCATCTATGATGACAAACTACAGAAGATTCCCCAAAAACTGCTGTTTGCTCTATTGGTTTGTGCTTTTGTCTATGTACTGTACGTATTCGTATTTGATATCCGACTACCTTGGTGAAGTGTGGAGATGAACCATGAATGAAATCATCCAAATATTCAGTGGCTTTGGGCAAGTGCTCAATCCTGTAACCCTTTTTTACCTGAGCATTGGTTTTTTTGTCGGCATAATTTTCGGCGCTTTGCCGGGGCTTACATCGATGTTGGCCATCGTGCTGTTGTTGCCAATGACATACACAATGCCACTCATGTATGCGTTGGTGATGTGTATGGGGATATATATGGCTGGTTTGTATGCTGGCAGCATCACGGCGATAACCATCAACATTCCGGGAGCTCCGGCTTCAATCATGACCTGTATCGAAGGAAACGCCATGATGAAAAAAGGCCAAGGTGCGAAGGCTCTTGGCTATGCCACCGTCTCTTCGGCGATTGGGGGATCCGTCGGAGCGCTTTTGCTGATATTCGTTTCCCCATTGGCTGTGCGGTTGTCGTTACTGGTCCGTACCCCAGGAAAATTCTCTTTGGTATTGTTCGCCTTGGTGACGATGGTAGTGATTTCCAAGGACAAGCGGAAAGGGATTATTACGATGGTATTCGGCCTTGTCTGTTCGACCATAGGAATCGACAAACTGAAAACGGTATCCCGGTTTACGTTTGGTTTCCCGCAGTTGATTGAAGGGATTGATACGACGACATTGATTGTTGGGGCTTTTGCCATAAGCGAAGTCTTGGCTCAATCTACTGTTGATAACCGGAAATATCAGGAAATGGTGGCGAGGGCGAATGGCATTAAGTTCAAGCGGAAGGATTTTTTCCCGTCATGGAAAGAAATCAAAGAAGTCGGTTTCCTTTTGTATCTGAAGTCCTCGTTGATCGGTTACTTCATCGGTGTTTTGCCTGGAGCCGGGGCTTCGATGGCCAGTTTCGTTTCCTATGTCGAAGCAAAGAGGACGAGTAAACACCCTGAGCTGTTCGGAACCGGTATGCCTGAAGGTATTATTGCACCGGAGACGGCTAACAACGCTGTTTGTGGAGGAGCATTGGTGCCGATGCTTTCTTTGGGAATACCAGGTGACGGAACAACTGCAGTTTTGCTTGGAGTGTTTATGATTTATGGAATTGTGCCGGGGCCGACGCTTCTGACGACACAGATGCATATCTTGGCGCCCATGTATCTAGCTTTGTTGATCAGCGCGGCAGTGTTGTTGCCGTTGTCCCTTTGGGTGTTCGGACCTTATTATTTGAAGATTGTCCGTATCAACCGATTAGTATTGTATAGTGCGATAGGTTTGATTGCGATTCTTGGCGTATATGCCGCGACTTCCTCCTCATTCCAAATGGGTTTGGCTTTGTTGGTGGGTATCTTGATGTACTACTTGAAGCAGCAAGGGTATCCCAACATCCCGTTTATTCTTGGTGTCATCCTTGGTCCGTTGTGCGAACAATACCTCAGGACTTCCTTGACCATTGGGAATGGGAATCCTTTGATTTTCCTTACCTCAATGGACAGTTTGGTTTTCCTTGTGCTCACGATAGTGTTCGCCGTTTGGATTCCCAGATTGAACAAGAAGACTGATGTTGCGGAAAACGGGACGATTCAAAAGAAATAGCTTGATCATCCACTGAACGGACATACTTTCCCCAAGGGAAGGTTTGGATGATTGGTTGTATGTAAGGAGACAGATGATGAAAGGGATGAATTATAATAAAGTGAAGCATGATGTCCTTGCGGGAAAAAAAGTATTGGCCGCTTGGTGTCAGGCAGCAAGTAACATAACAGCAGAGGTCTTGGCTGGGAGCGGTCTGGACATGATCATTATCGATTGCGAACACGGACCAAGCGATTTCCAGATGTTGATCTCGCAACTTCAGGCGATGCAAGGATATGAGGCAGTTCCTTTCGTTCGTGCACCTTGGAATGATTTTGTGCAGATTAAAAAGATACTGGACACTGGGGTGTATGGCGTGCTTGTTCCTTACGTGCAGACGGCCGAAGAGGCGAGACAAGCGGTTGCCGCAATGAAGTATCCGCCACAGGGAATCCGTGGAGTCGCAGGCTCTACTAGAGCTGCACATTTCGGGAATGACAGTCTTGGATATTTCCAAAAGGCAAATGAGGAAATAATGACGCTGATTGCGATCGAGACGCAAAAGGGGATAGACAATCTGGATGCTATTCTGGCGGTAGAGGGTTTGGATGGAGTGTTTGTCGGTCCTGTCGATCTCGCTACAAGTCTTGGCCATTTGGGGAACCCCAATTTTCAAGAAGTTCAGGAAAAGATTGATTATGTGGAACAAAAGGTCATCAAAAGCGGGAAAATCCTCATGGCATTGGGAAATGATTGGGAGAGCGCACGGAAGAAATTTGAGAAGGGCGCGCAGATTGTGATTTGCATGAGCGATACGACAAGTCTTGGAGCTTTGGCACGAAACAATGTACGATCATTCCATGCGTATCTGGGTGAGGTTTGAAAACATTGACGGATAGGGGAAAGACATGGAAGGAATCCAGAGTTTAGGTTTGTTGGAAAAGTTTCCGGACGTGGACAGGGTGTATGTGCATCAGTTGTATGCACGGGAAGTCGCGAAAATCCCGAAACTTGTCGTCCTCGATGACGACCCAACGGGAATTCAGACAGTCCATGATGTTTCTGTGTTTACCCATTGGGAGGAAAGCGACATTCGTGAAGGTTTCGCTCAAGAGTCCCGCCTTTTTTTCATTTTGACGAATTCCCGCAGTTTCTCATCCCTTCAAACCGAGGAAGTGCATCATCAGATTGCGCAAAATGTCTGTCATGTCGCCAAGGAGACGGGAAAACCGTTCATCATTGTCAGCCGAAGCGATTCCACCTTACGCGGCCACTATCCGTTGGAGACGGAAACGCTCCGAAGGACCATCGAGGAAAGTGAAGGTATTGCTGTTGATGCGGAAATCCTTGTGCCTTTCTTCCCGGAAGGCGGAAGATATACGGTGGATGACATCCAATATGTCAGACAGGGTCAGGACTTGGTCCCCGTGGGCCAGACGGAATTCGCGAAAGACAAAAGTTTCGGTTTCCATGAGTCTGATCTGAAACGTTGGTGTGAGGAAAAGACAAAAGGTCGTGTCAAAGCTTCTGAAGTGACCAGCATAGGGCTTCGGGAACTGAGGTCTCTGGACTTTGATGCGATTGAGCATAAGCTGACGGGAGTGAAGCATTTTGGGAAAGTCGTGGTCAATGCGGTAGATTATATCGATCTTGAAGTGTTCGCGATCGCCTTTGCGCGTGCCCTTTCGAAGGGGTACCATTGTATCCTCCGATCCGCAGCTTCCATAGTGAAAGTGCTGGGAAATGTCGCTTCTAGGCCCTATTTGCAGCGTAATGAATTGGTTGATGCGGGAAATATGCATGGCGGTTTGGTGATCGTAGGTTCCCACATACAGAAAACGACGATGCAGTTGATGCGTCTTTTCGAGGTCCCGGGAATACTACCGATCCAGTTCGACCAGCATACGGTTCTTGTCGAGGGCGGGTTGGACCAGGAAGTGGACAGAGTGTCGCAAGCAACGGAAGAAGCCATCGGAAAAGGTGTTTCCGTTGTTGTGTATACCAGAAGGGAACGGGTGGATTTCCCGTCTGATGATCCGGCATCGAACCTGTTGTTGTCGGTTTCCATCGCAAATGCCCTGACTTCGGTTGTCGGAAGATTGAGATTGCGCCCCTCGTTTCTTGTCGCCAAAGGCGGCATCACCAGCTGTGATGTAGGCGTGCAAGCCTTACGGGTGAGGAAAGCGCGAGTCCTTGGACAAATCGCGGCCGGTGTTCCTGTATGGCGGACAGGACAAGAGAGCAAATTCCCGGGATTGTCTTACGTGATTTTTCCGGGGAACGTAGGTGATGAGGATTCTTTGGCCCGTATCGTGGCGTCACTCATGGGAAATGCATTATCCGTCTGTCCGTCATAAGGCCATCACGGAAGAAAATCTGGAATCCCGAAGGTTCTTGCCAGTTCCCAAAAGCTTGAAGTTTGGTCATTATGCTCTTCTTTTTTTCAAATCTCCCTTGTTTCGCCTTCACATTGTGGTAAAATGAATATATTCCTTTTTTGTTGAAGGTTTCCATTTTGTCTATAAACAAGGAACGAACAGTGGAGAACAACTACGCGATTGAGATGCGAGGCATCACCAAGCGGTTCGGTCAAGTCGTTGCCAACGATGGCATAGATCTGAAAATCAAGCGGGGGGAGATACTCTCTTTGCTTGGCGAGAACGGCAGCGGCAAGACGACCTTGATGAATATGCTGTCAGGAATATACCAACCTGACGAAGGCGAGATATTCGCTAACGGCAAAGCCGTCATCATCCGGTCTCCGAAAGACGCTTATGATCATGGGATCGGCATGATTCACCAACACTACAAACTCGTGGATGTCTTCACGGCTGCCCAGAACATCGTACTCGGCTTGAACGACCAGAAGTTGGATTTGCGGGCCATCAACTCAAAAGTCCAGGACATCTGCAAAAAATACTCTTTTGCCATCGACCCTGCGATGAGGATATATGACATGTCGGTTTCGCAGAAACAGACCGTCGAAATCGTCAAAGTACTGTATCGAGGAGCCGACATCCTGATTCTTGACGAACCGACCGCAGTCCTCACTCCGCAGGAAACCGAACGGTTATTCGACGTTCTGCGCAATATGAAGAATGACAACAAAGCCATCGTCATCATCACCCACAAACTCAACGAAGTCATGGAAATCTCCGATGAAGTCGCCGTCCTGCGCAAAGGCAAGTATATCGGAACCGTACAAACAAGCGAGACGAATCCTCAGGCGCTGACCGACATGATGGTCGGGCACGCAGTCGTCCTGAACATCAACAGGCCGAAATATGACCAACCGAAGATCCGTCTGCAAGTGCAAGGACTGTCCTGCATCGACCATGAAGGAATAAAGAAACTGGACAATGTCTCCTTCACGGCCATGGGCGGTGAAATCTTGGGGATCGCAGGAATCGCGGGATCGGGGCAGAAGGAACTCTTGGAATGCGTCACCGGCCTGCACCACGCGAGCGCCGGAACCATCCGGATGACCAGCAATGACGACCAACACATCGAATTGATCGGGAAGACCCCGATGCAGATACGGAAAGCCGGCGTCAGAATGGCATTCGTCCCGGAAGACCGTCTCGGCATGGGATTGGTCGGATCGATGGGTATGACCGGCAACATGATGCTCCGTTCCTGGAGACACGGCAAAGGAGTGTTCCTCAACAAGAAATCCCCTGAGCAACTGGCGCAAAAAGTATGGAAAGACTTGGAAGTCGTTACTCCGGACACTGCGTTTCCTGTCCGTCGCATGTCAGGCGGAAACGTCCAGAAAGTGCTTGTGGGACGTGAAATCGCGAGCCATCCATCCATCCTGATGACCGCCTATCCGGTCAGAGGCTTGGACATCAACACATCGTATACCATCTACAACCTTCTCACAGAACAGAAGATGCAAGGTGTTGCCGTCATATTCGTCGGTGAGGACCTGGATGTGCTTTTGGAACTCTGCGACCGCATCCTTGTCTTGTGCGGAGGAAAAGTCAGTGGCATCGCAGAGGCCCGCACCACGACAAAAGAACGCATCGGATACATGATGACCACCGTCGGCGGCGAGGAGAAAACCAAATGATCAATGAAACAAAAACCCCGTTTGTACGTCTTGCCAAACGAGATGCCATGGATCCGAAAAAAGCATGGCTGATCCGCGTCGGTTCGATTGTCGTGGCTCTCATCCTCAGCTCCATCCCGATGATGATCACCGGAAACAACCCGTTTACCGCCTATGGGATCATCATCTCCGGATCTCTTGGCAAATCCATCTACCTCAAGCAAACCATCAAGACCGCGATTCCGCTCCTTGGTTGCGCCCTTGCCATCGCCCCCTGTTTCAAAATGCGCTTCTGGAACATCGGCGCGGAAGGCCAGATAACGGCAGGAGCCATCGCCGCATCCTATTTCGCATTGTATTGGTATGACAAAGTGCCCCATCCGGTGCTTTTGTCCATCATGTTCGTCTCCGCCGCCATCGCCGGAGGCATCTGGGGCTTCATCCCCGCATTCTTCAAAGCAAAGTGGAATACCAACGAAACCCTGTTCACCCTGATGATGAACTATATCATCATCGGCATCGTCGCTTGGCTCCAAGGAGGACCATGGGAAGGCAGGAAAGGTTCACAGCTCATTCCGATGTTCGACAAAGCCTCGCGTCTTCCTGAAGTATTCGGCATCCATTGCGGTTGGATCATCGTGCTCGTGTTGGTCGTTTTCATGCACATTTATATGAACTATACCAAACACGGTTATGAGATCGCCGTCATCGGAGATTCCGAGAACACGGCGCGATATGCCGGCATGAACGTCGGTTGGATCATGATGCGCACGATGTTCCTTTCCGGAGCCATCTGCGGGATTGTCGGCTTCATGGTCGTCGCAGGAGCCAACCACACCCTGTACAAGGGAGTCGCCAACGGCGTCGGGTTCACTTCCATCACCGTAGCTTGGCTGAGCCAACTCAACGCCTTCGCGATGATCATCATATCGATGATCCTCGCCATCCTCACCAAAGGAGCCAACACCTTGCAGACGAAGCTGAAAGTTCCCGCTTCCATCTCCGGCATCGTGACCGGCATTCTGTTGTTCTGCATGCTTGGTTGCGAGTTCTTCATCAATTACCAGTTGATTTTCCGCCACAAAACCAGCGAGGAGGTCCGACAATGAGTGCTCTTGTAGCTTTGATCGTCGCGGCAGTCACGTTCGGCACCGTCCTGATGTTCGGCACCATCGGGGAAATCCTGACGGAAAAGTCAGGAAATCTGAACCTTGGCGTGGAAGGCATCATGTACATGGGAGGCGCATTCGGCCTTGCCGGTGCCTTTTATTATGAGAAAATGGTCGGAGCAGGCGCTTCCAACGGTACCGTGGCCATCCTCATCGCCATGTTCGCCGCATTTCTTGCCGGAGGCATCGCCTCCCTCATCTACGGGTTCCTCACCATAACGCTCCGGGCAAACCAGAATGTTACGGGTCTTGCCCTGACCATCTTCGGCACCGGTGTCGGGCAGTTCACCGGCGAGTTCATGCGGGTGAAGGAAGGCGGGTACGTCGCGTTGAGCAACAATCTGAAAAACGCATTCTCCCGTGCCGTTTTCCCGAAATTCTTCCAAGACATCCCGGTGTTGGGGAAGATCCTGTTCGTCCACAATGTGTTCTTCTATCTCGCCATCATACTTGCCGTCGTCATGCACCTGTATTTCCAAAAAACCAAATCCGGCATGTATTTGCGTGCCGTCGGAGAATCACCATCAACCGCGGACTCGGCCGGCATCAACATCACGCTGTACAAGTACCTTTCCACCATCATCGGGGGAGGCATCTCAGCCATCGGCGGAATGGTGTACATCACCACCACCGCCGGATGCGTCTGGAATCATGAAGGATTGTCCGGCGTCGGTTGGCTTGCCGTAGCGCTGGTCATCTTCTGCATGTGGAAGCCACTGAACGCCATTTGGGGTTCCATCCTGTTCGGCGCCTTGATGATCATGTACCTCAGGGTGAAGATCGCTTTCATCCCGACTGAGATCTACAAGATACTGCCCTATATCGTCACTGTGGTCATCCTGGTGTTGTCAAGCATACGGAATAACAAAGAGAAACAGCCTCCAGCATCGCTGGGAATCAATTATTTCCGAGAGGAACGGTAAAAAATCCCTGTCAATCCAAGAATGGTTGTGGTACAATCCAACCTGTATCGGGGTAATGAAAACAAATTCTTTAGGAGGATTCAATGAAAAAACTCACAGTAGCGCTTTTGGTTTTGCTCATGACCGCCGGCTTCGTATTCGCCAATGGTTCTCAGGAAACCAAGGCTGCGGCGCCCGCGGCAAGTACGGCCAAAACCATTAAAGTCGGACTTCTTTGCATCGGTGATGAGAATGACCAGGGCTATTCGTACAACTTCATACAGGGCCAGAAGGAAGCCACCAAGAAGCTTGCTGCGGAAGGCATCAATGCGGAATGGGTCATCAAGTACAACATCGGCGAAAACACCACATGTACGGATGCCAATAGGGAACTTGCCGAAGAAGGATGCAAGGTCATCTTCAACAACAGCTATGGTTTCGAACCGTTCATGCTGGAAGTCGCCGGCAACTACAAGAACATCAACTTCGTCTCCTGCACCAACTGCGCTTCCCGTACCGACAAACTCGAAAACACCTACAACGCTTTCGCGAACATTTACGAAGGCCGCTATGTCGCTGGTGTCGCCGCAGGTATGAAACTCAACCAGATGATCAAAGATGGAAAGATCAAACCGGAACAGGCTGTCATCGGCTATGTCGGCGCGTATTCCTTCGCGGAAGTCATCTCCGGTTTCTCCTCTTACTACCTCGGCGCGAAGAGTGTATGCCCGTCCGTAACCATGAAGGTCTCCTTCGTCGGTTCATGGTCTGACGCCACCGCGGAAGCGAACGCCGCCAAAGCTCTTGTCGACCAAGGTTGTGTGATGATCAGCCAGCACTCCGACAACACCACACCGGCGACCGCAGCTCAGGCTGCAGGTGTGTTCCACACCGGTTACAATGCTGATATGTCCGGTGTCGCTCCCGCCGCATCCATCATCTCCACCCGTATCGACTGGTCTGTTTACTTCTACGAATTCATCAAAGGAACTCTTGAAGGCAAGAAACTTGACCAAGACTGGTGCAAGGGCATGGGGGCCGGCGCTGTTGTCATGACCAAGCTCAACACAGCCATCGCTGCTCCTGGAACGGAGGAGAAGATGAAGGAAACTATTGCAGACCTCGCCTCTGGCAAGATCCATGTATTCGACACCTCGAAGTTCACGGTGAACAATGGTCAGAAACTGACCCATGCGTTTGCGCTGGACACCAATGGTGATTTCAAGGCAGATTCCGAAGAAGCGGTATTCGATGGATATTTCCACGAATCCTACTTCCAGTCCGCTCCGTACTTCACGGAAAAGATTGACGGAATCACCTGGCTGAACCAGGCGTATTGATCCGATCAGCCTCTCATGACGACGTCCCGTGGGTAATCCCATGGGACGTTTTTTTGTGTAAAACGGAGGTTCCGGGGCGCTTTTGCGGTGAGCGGGTGCGAAGGAACTGTTTCGTATGGATTGATGACGAAGTACGGCTCATGGATGAGGGACAGGACCTGGTCCATACCTCTTCGTTCCTTCTCCGTCATTACCCATCCTCGGAAATGCATCAGCAGGGAAAAAACGTTCTTGGCTCAGATGGTCACTTTGCGCAATGCTGCGGTTCTGCCATCCGATTTTGGGGACACGCGCACTGTTTCTTGTGTGTTCCTTATCGCTCTTTGGTTGAGGATGGCATCGGAAAAACCGGAAAGCGGAAGACGCGCTAAGGCTCGAAGGGATCACCCATAAGACATTGAGACCGTTCATCACGTTTTGCCGCGTTGGAACTGACTATGCCATGCCGAAACAGCGTAAGGCAATCCCAAACAAGAATAGTAATCGGCTTTCCCTGGTAATTATTTGACAACACAAGTTGTCTGTCCTAATCTGAAACGACGGGGGATATATATGGTTTATGAATCGACTGTTGATATACAGCAAGTAAAGCGATGCTTGCTTTGCGACAACGCTCCGTGTCTCAAGCAATGCCCGAAAGGGGTCGGGCCTGACCATATACTCAGGAGCCTTTGGTTTGGCAATGAGATCGGTTGCGCCATGAAGCTTGGGGAAACAAACCCGTGCGTTGACTGCGATGCACCCTGCGAGCGGGCCTGTCTGCTCGGTAAGAATGCGATCCCCATCAAGAACCTCATCACTGCGGTTGTGGATGACCGGATGCGGATGGAGAACATATCGGGCAAGCCTGCGGATCTTTCCCTGTCGTTCTGTGGCGTCCGATTGGAGAATCCGTTTTTGCTCTCTTCTTCGGTGGTCGCGAGTTCGTATGACAAGATGGCGCGCGCTTTCCGAATGGGGTGGGCTGGCGCTTGTACAAAAACACTGTGCGGCTTCATCCCCCGCGAGGCTTCACCCCGCTATTCCGCCCTCCATGGTGACGGCCTCTCTTTCTATGGTTTCAAGAACATCGAACAGCTTTCCGTCAATTCCTTGGAAGAAGATCTTGCGATCATCGCCCGTTTGAAACGGGAATTCCCTTCGAAAGTCATCATCGTTTCCATCATGGGACGTGACGAAGCGGAATGGGCACATATCGCGGCTCTTGCGGAAAAAGCAGGCGGTGATATCATCGAATGCAATTTTTCTTGTCCCAACATGGAAGAAGCCGGTCTTGGCGTGGATGTCGGACAGGATGTCAACGCTGTGGCGAAATATACTGCAGCGGTGCGCCATAGTTGTTCCATCCCCGTCTTGGCCAAACTCACCCCGAACGTCACCGACATGCGTCCGATGGCCATCGCTGCGGTGAAGAATGGCGCCGACGGCATATCCGCCATCAACACCATCAAGAGCATCATGGGCATGAATCTTGACACCTATGCCACGGAACCATCGGTACGCGGATTGTCCGGAGTCGGGGGGTATTCTGGCTGTGCGGTCAAACCCATCGCGCTCCGCTTTATTTGGGAAATGGCCTCCTGCAAGGAATTGGCGGGAATTCCCATCAGCGGGATGGGTGGCATCGAAACCTGGCGGGATGCCGTTGAGTTCCTGCTGTTGGGCTCCCAATGCGTGCAGATCACCACGGCAGTGATGCAGTATGGCTTGAGGATCATCGACGATCTCATCGATGGGTTGGATTGGTATCTCCGGGAAAAGGCGCTGACTCATGTATCCGACTTGTGTGGTTTGGGCGTGGGCAACATGATTTCTCTGGATGGTTTGGAACGCGACAGCGTCCTTTTGCCTCATTTCGATCGTGACAAGTGCAACGGTTGTGGCCGTTGCGTCCTTTCCTGCAGGGATGGGGGACATGAAGCGTTATCCCTGAAGAAGGGGGGTCTTGTGTTGGATGTGAAAAAATGCGTCGGCTGTCATCTGTGCGTGATGGTCTGCCCCGAGCATGCCATCAGAGGCGGGAAGCGTATCCCCGTCCACGCTTGAGGCAAGAGCTTATCGGATGGACATACCTTCTTTGAACACAGCTTCCCCCGTATCGGCGTAGATGCCGAACAGCACTCCGGTGAAGCTCATATGCATGGTGCCTTCGGTGCTCAGGGTAGCTGTCGATGCCCTTCCCAGCTCTTTCCCGTCGGCAACGAAGGTATACCATTCCGGTTCGGCGATGATGGAGAGGGTCAGACAATCATTCCGGGGTGTCGTCATGGTTTCGGTGACAGCTTGGAAATCATGTACTTGCCGCACCAAAGAGACGATGAACGAAGAACCGTTATCCGTCACATTGAGCTTCAGGAAGTAGTCGGTATTGTACCAGGCCGTGATGCCGGCATTCCCCTGCAAGCTCACACTGCGCAATATGGCTGTAAAGGTGCACGAGAATGCGGGTTGCCTGAGGAGCAACAGGGTGGGATTCATCCTGTCGCCGTCTCCGATAAGCTTCATCGTGCCCTGTTCCCTATCTTGGACATAGCAGGCGTCCTTGGGTATCCTGACTTTTTCCAGGGGATAGCGGGAAAGGTTTTCAGAGAAGCCTATCCGTAAGAGGGAGGGATTCTGTGTTTGCTGCGGGAGAAACAGGTCTTCATAGTCCAGCCGGACGCGACCTTCTTCCCCGATGACAGGCCAACCCTCATCATCCCAGGTCACCGGGGCGAGAAAGGTCTCCCGGCCGAGATGATGAAGGTGCGTTCGGGACGGTTGGCGGAAAGCGAGGAAGACCGCATACCAATGCTCGTCATCCACGGCGATGAGATCCGCATGCCCCGTGCCATAGACCACTTGCGGTTCGATTCTTTTCACATGGGAGAGGATCGGATTGTGGGGATCCGGCGCATACGGTCCCAGGATTGTTCTGGAACGGAAGATCATCTCATGATGTCCATATTCCGTTCCCCCTTCGGCCACCATCAGATAGTACCATCCTCCCCGTTTGTAGAGATGGGGCGCTTCCGTCACGTCATTGGTACAGACAGAGAGGAGCGTCACTTCACTTTTCGGTTTTCCGTCATAAGGGTTGATGAAGTGTCCATAGATACCCTTCACGCCGTTGACCGTGCCGTTGGAGACGTACATGCAGGATCCATCATCATCGAAGAACAGCGATGGGTCGATGCCCATGGGGGAGACGGGGAACGGTTCGCTCCAGGGACCATGAATGTCATGGGAGGTGACGATGAAGTTCATCGGGATGGCTTTGTTGGTCGTCACCAGAAAGAACATCCCTTCATGAAAGCGCAATGTCGGGGCATAGATTCCGCTGCTGTCCCTGCAGGACGAAAGGGGCAATTGGCTTTCCCGCGTCAGGACGGAGGAACAGTATGACCAGTTGACGAGATCGCCGCTTTCATAGACGGTCACTCCGGGAAAAAACTCAAACGTGGAGACTGCCAGATAGTATCTGCCCTGTGCGTGGCAGATGGAAGGATCGGGGTTGAAGCCCGGGATGATGGGGTTATGGTACATATATCCTTTTGTACTTCGTATGCGGTTGATGGTCAATAACTCTTGACGTGTGCAAAATCCCATGTTAGTGTATGATTACACGTTTAATCTAACGAAAGGAGACGATATGAAAAAAATCACGGTCATCTGTATCTTGCTGGCTTTGTTGTGCCCGTTGTTCGCACAAGGCGCCAAAGAAGAAGCCGCACCCGCGGGTCCGGTGAACATGAAGATCACGACATGGACCAGCAATAAGGACCAACTTGCCCTGCTCGGAGGGTTTGTCCAGGAATTCGCCCAGAAGAAAGGCATGCAGATCAATGCGGAATTCGAGACCATTCCGTTTGCCGATTATACGACGAAATTGTCCCTCGAGCTTCAGGGCTCCAGCGCGCCGGATGCGTTCTGGGTAGTGGAAAACGCCGCCCCGGCATTCCTTGCTTCCGGTACGATGGCCAAGCTCAACGATGTGTTGGCCGCCTATGATTTTGCTGATTTCTCCCAGCCAGCGATGTCGCTGTGGCAGAAAGGCAAGGATGTGTATGGCGTGCCGTTCTCCACATCCCCGTTTTTCATCCTGTACAATGCCGATCTCTTCAAAAAAGCAGGTTTGACCGAACCGATCCAGCTTGCCAAGGAAGGGAAATGGACATGGGAGGCGTTCCGCACCGCATCCAAGACCATCAAGGACAAGACAGGCGTCTGGGGCTATCAGACGGTTGATGGCAACGGCTATGACGCCCGTATCCTGCAAAACTTGATCCCGATCATCCGTTCCTACGGTGGTGATGCCTGGACGGATGACGGAAAGATCCTGATCAACAGCAAGGAAAGCGTACAGGCCATCCAACTGTTCCATGACATGCTGTACAAGGATGGTTCCATCGTACCTCCAGGCGACCAGAGTGATTTCTACTCGGGTGCCGCTGCCATGACCGTCGGTCAGGTATCGCGTGTTTCCAAACTGCAGAACGCCTCGTTCGCCTGGAACGTAGCGCCGATGCCCGCCGGCCCGAAAGGTCCCGCGCCAGTCATCGGACAGGCCGCCATCGCAGCCAACGCCAAAGGCAAGAACGTCAAGCTTGCGACCGAGCTCGTCGCCTACATGACCAACAAGGAATGCATCGCCAGGATCGCCGGCATCTGGCCGCCGGCACGCCAGAGCGTCCTTGCTTCCGAAGGCTTCCTCTCCAGCAACAAACTTGTCACTCCTGAACAGATGCAGATTGCGGTGGCTGATTCCATCAAGACCGGCCGTGTGCTTCCTTCGCATGTCCAGTATCCGCAGATTGATGTCGAGTCAAAGATGGTGTGGGACAAACTGTGGAACAAAGATGCCGACGTGCAGGCTGTGGCCGATGCGGTTGCCGCTGTGTACGCCAAATACGTAAAATAACGTCCAGGCAGGAGGCCTTTTGATGAGACAGACGACATTGAGGAAGCAACATCGTCAGGAAATGCTGACGGGGTATGCGTTCATCGCGCCTCAGATGGTTGGCTTCGTGGTGTTTGTCCTGATGCCTCTTGCCATGATTTTCATCTATTCTTTCCAGCAGAAGAACCTGTTGTTCGGGACAACGGTGTTCACCGGCTGGGACAATTACCGGGAGTTGGGGGGTGACAAGCTGTTTGGCAAAGCGCTCCTCAACACCTTGGTTTTTTCATTGGGAGTGGTTCCGCTCAATCTGGTGTTGTCCCTTTCTCTAGCGCTGTATCTGGGTTCCGGTGAGAAAGGAGTGCGGTTTGTTCGCTCCATCATTTTCCTTCCTGTGGTGACCAGCGGCGTCGCATGGTCCATCGTCTGCAAATACCTGTTGCAGGGCGGGGAAGCCGGACCCATCAATTGGTTTTTCATGCATCTCGGGTTGCCTGCGCACAACTGGTTGTTTGAGAAAGGCTGGGCGATGTTCAGCGTCATCTTGTCCCGTGTGCTGAAAAACCTTGGCATGAACGTCCTGATCTTCATGGGCGCTGTCATGAATCTCCCGCAGGATGTCATTGAGGCAGGCCGGATTGACGGAGCCACGGGGTTGAAATTGTTCAACAAGATCAAACTTCCGCTGTTGATGCCTTCCGTCCTGATGGTGACCATCGTCACCGTCATCGGGTCCATGCGGGTGTTTGACACCATCAAGCTGATGACCGATGGGGGACCGGAAGGTTCGACCATGGTGCTCGTCTACTATATTTATCATAAGGCATTCAAGATGTTCGAGACCGGTTATGCCAGTACGATTTCCGTGGTTTTGTTCTGCATCGTGCTGGTGTTGACGATCATCCAGTGGTCGGTAAGGAAAAAGGTGTCGTACTATGAGAACTGATCCGCTCCGCAGAGTCCTGAAAGCGCTGCTTCTTTGCCTGCTCGCCGTCGTTTTCGTCTATCCGTTTTGGTGGATGATGGTCAATTCCCTGAATGATCCCAGCGAAATCTTCGGCAAACCCTCTCTGCTCCCCAAAAGCTGGAGATGGTCGAATTACCAGGAAATCTTCACCGTGCAGCCGTTCGGCAGGCACTATCTCAATACGTTGTATGTCGCATTCCTCGGAACAGCAGGGAATATCCTTATCTCCGCTTTGTCCGGTTATGCGTTCGCGCGTCTCCGTTTTCCCGGACGTGACAAGCTGTTCCTGTTGCTGCTCACCGCCATGATGATGCCCATAGAAGTCACCATCATACCGTTGTACTTCGAGATGATGCATATCGGGGCTCTGGATACGTTGACTCCGTTGATCCTCATTCCGATCTTCTGCTCGCAGGGAGCTTTCTCCGCCTTTATGTTCCGTCAGTTCTACGTGACGGTTCCGCGGGAACTGGAAGAGGCGGCTTGCCTGGATGGGCTGACTCCGATGCATACCTTCTCAAGCATCATGTTCCCATTGGCGAAGCCGATCGTCGCGAGCGCCGCCATCCTGACATTCCTCACCATCTGGAATAGTTACCTGGAACCGTTGGTGTTTATCAGCAACATCAAGAAATTCACGTTGCCTTTGTCGTTGGCCAACTTCAATGACTCATATGGTTTGCCCCAGTGGCATCTGCAACTGGCTGCGACCACATTGTCGGTAATTCCGGTAATGGCCATCTATCTGGTCTTCCAGGAAAAAATATCCAACGCCATGGTGACAAGCGGCATGAAATGAGGTTGATATGGAAACACGATTTGATGTGATCGTCATCGGGGGCGGCATCGCCGGTTCTTTGGCTGCGGCAAGCGCCGCACGCATGGGCTCCAAGGTTTTGCTCGTTGAAGAGACCGGTTGTCTTGGAGGTTCGCTGACCACATCCGGCACAGGTCCCATGATGACGTTCCATGCAGGTGAAAGACAGGTTGTCAAAGGCATCACGGAAGAATTGGTTCAGCGTCTGGTGCGCAAGGGGCTTTCCCCCGGGCATACTCCGGACTCCACCGGTTATACCTATACGGTCACCCCGTTTGATGCGGAGGGAATGAAACATGAGTTGGAATTGATGGTCACCGAGAGCGGTGCGGCCATCCTGTTCCATACGATGCTGTCTTCCGTGACCGTGAACGAGGGGAGGGTGGAACGTATTGACCTGCTCTCCTGCGGCAGCCATTTTTCCGTCGAGGCTCCCTTGTATATTGATGCTTCCGGAGATGGGGATCTGCTTTATCAGGCCGGCATTCCGTGCAAGACTGGACGGGACAGCGATGGCGCCGATCAGCCGATGACCATGAATTTCCGGCTTGGCGGCGTGGACATTGCCCTCATCAGGGATTTGATGGACAAGGATGTCACGCTTTTCCCGTTTCTGAAGAATCATCCGGGACGGCAGAAACTGGCTTCCCGCCTGTCGTGTTCCGGGTTCCAGGATTTGATGCGTCAGGGGATCAGGGAGAAAAAGATTACCTTTGATAGGGATATCGTGCTGTTTTTTGAAACCAACACCAAGAATGAAGTCATTGTCAACATGACCAGGGTCAATGGGAACAGTCCGGTCGATCCCTTTGGCCTCAGCAGGGCGGAACTGGAGGGAAGACGTCAGGTTTGGGAATTATATGCGTTTTTGAAGGAACGTATTCCGGGTTTCAAACATGCCGCTTTGCTTTCCTCTGGACCATCGATCGGCATCCGGAGTTCCCGAAGGATGGTGGGTTCCTATACCCTCACGGCGCAGGACATCCTTTCTGAAACACGGTTTCCTGACGCCATTGCCGCCTTCGGGTATCCCATCGACATCCATTCTCCTGATGGAGTCGCGACCAAATCGGTATTCCTCAGGGACGGAGCCTGGTATACGGTGCCCTATCGCATATTGACCAATCCGACCATTCCCAATGTAATGGCCACAGGGAGGCTTGTCAGCTGTACGTTTGAAGCCCAGGCTTCCGTGCGTCTTTCCCCGTTATGCGGAGCAATGGGACAGGCTGCGGGGGATGCCGTGGCCTGTTGTGTGCGGTGTCATTGCCTGCCGACCGAATTGGATGTGAAAACCCTGCAGAAAGAACTGCTGGGACAAGGGGTGTTTCTCGGATGAGTTACCAGAAGGTGCGTTTGTCGGACATCGCCAAGGAAACCCATGTCTCCCATGCCACCGTTTCTGCCATCCTCAACGGGAAGGAAGGGGGGAGCATCCGTTACAGCCAGGAGACCAGCGACGCGGTGCGCCGGAAAGCCCGGGAGATGGGCTATGTCCCCAACCAGGCGGCAAGGAACCTGCAGCATGGGAATCCCGATTTGATCGCCGTCTTCACCTATGAGGATATCTTTCCGGTGGAATCACAGACGGAATTCTATGATTTTTTTGTCGGCGTGCAGAAAGAAGCCGAACGGCTTGGCTATGATCTTCTGATCCTCAACACCCGGAAGAACCTTTCGTCTTCACGGCTCACGTTGGCATCCGGCGCCGTCATGATCGGCGTGAACCGTAATGATCAGGATATCAAGGCGTTGGCAAGTCAGGAATACCCGTTGGTTTTTGTCGGCCGAAGGGCCATCGAGGAATTGGACACCCATTGGGTGACCTTCGATTACCAGGCCATCATCACCGAGGTGTTTTCCCGCATTCCCGCATCGTGCCGCGGGGTGTTGATCCTGAAGCAAGCGCATGCGCAAAGCGAACCATCCCAAGATAAGGAACAGGCGATACGGACACTTTGCCAAGAGCGGGGATTGCCAGTCGTATGCCAAGCTATGGAACAAGTGATCCCGGAAGAGTCCGTATCCTGTATCCGTCAGGGCTGGTTTGTCATGGTGGACCGTCTCTCTTTGGTCCCTTCCTTGGATGGTTGTCTGGATGCGATGGGATTCTCCCTCGGAAAAGAGGTCCACGGTTTTGTCCTGGAGGATGACTGGATGGGAACCGGCATCCGTTGGTCGCATTGGACGAATGAACGCAAACGGCTCGGGCAACTGGCCGTTACCCATCTGACGGCCATGATCGAAAACGGGGAGACCGTTGCCTTGCCCTATCTGGTGCCGCTTTCTTTTGTTTCGGGAGCGTCTTGCTGAGAAGGCGACCCGATCACCCGTGAGACGATGCAAGTCCCCAAAAGATGACGCTCGGAAGGGTCAGGCAGAATGCAGGTGCCGAGTCTGCGACAACATGTATGGTGAACGCAGATATGCCGGCTTGTCAGACGGAGAATTCCCCGCTGACCCCATCTGCGAAATACCGTTTCAAGTCATAGGGGGAGAAAATCCCTTTTTCCGTAACGATGCCGGAGATGAGCGTCGGAGGGGTCATGTCAAACGCGGGATAATATCCTTTCACTCCGTTGACGGCGGTCCGTACCCCCATGGCCTGGAGGGAGAATTCGGGGTCACGCATCTCGATGGTCACCGTGTCATGGGTAGGGTGTCCGGCGTCTGGGGAACCGGAGACGAACATCGGAATGCCGAAATATTTCGCGCAGATGGCGATCTGTGAGGTTCCGACTTTGTTGAAGATGTATCCGTCCAGGCAGATGGCATCTGCCGCGCAGGTGAATACGTCTACGTGCTCTTTCGCCATGACGAAGGCAGGCATGTTGTCGGTGATGAGGGTCGTGTCGAAGCCCATTTCGTGACAGACCGTCGCGGTGAGCCGGGCGCCTTGGAAATACGGGCGGGTTTCCGGGCAGAACAGCTTGATCGCGTTCCCCCGTTCCCGACATTCGCGGAGCATCATCCCGAGGATGGTCTCAGCAAAGCATTGGGTCATGACCTTGCCGTTTTGGGGGAACATGTCCACAAGGTATTTTGCTGCCTGGGCCATTTTGTCATATCGCCGGTTGTTCGCTTCGACGATATGGTCCCGGATGGCAAGGTCAGCGCGCAGACCTGCTTCCAGGGCTTTTCGTGCCGCCGGCAGGCATGCTTCCGTCACGATGGCCATTCTGGAGGCGGTCGTCGGCCTGGCGTTGGTGATCGTCTTTGCCGCTTCGGCCAGATAGTCCATCTGTTTTTCCCGACTGAGATTCCTGCATTCCCAGGCGGCAAGAGCCATTCCCATCGGGCCGGCAGTGTATGGACCCGCCGATTGGGTGACCATCTCTTTGAGCGCGCAGGCGACTTCCCCATAGGAGTGGCAGGTGACAAAAGTCGTTTCAGCCGGGTAAATCCTCCTGTCAAGGATCCTCACTTCTCCGTCTTCGTACCAGGCGATGTTCTCATAGCGCAACAAAAACGCAAGATCATGGTCAGCTCGTTCCATCAGTGGTTCCTTCCTTTCCCCTGATGATACCATATTTGTTCTTTTGTGGTGTTGAGAAAAAAAATGAGGAACCTATTGACTATTTTTTCGGAAGAATCTAAAACACCTTTCTTTTTGGGAGGATTCGATATGAGCAAGAAGAAAGGTCAGAAACCCGTCAAGGGCGGAGACAATCAGGGCACCACACAGAACGCTGAGAAGAACTGATTGCATCGAAAGTCTCTCTGTATGAAATTGTATTGATGTTGGTTCCCCGCAGGAATATTCGTTCTGAGCGGGGAATCTTTTTCATTTGGTGATGGATTGGATCCAGTCCACCAGTTCTCCGGGGTAATCGGCATCACCATGCCCTTCCCCCCACACATACGCGTAATCGACCGTGCTCTTTCCTTGAGCCTGGAGTTCCAAGGCCAGGTTCAGCGATACCAGGAAACTGGTGTCCGCGTCTTTGGTGCCGATGCGGAAACGGAAATAACGGGCCGGGGTGCAGATTTCGTTTGTCCCGACGAAGTTGTACGGATTGATGAGATATACCCGCTCCGCGAGTTTTGCATCATTTTCGACCGCATATGCATCATGGTACGTCGCGTATGCTTCGGGATAGAGGGTTTTCAGCTTTTCCAAAGCAGGTCCGACCATTGTGCTGAAATGGACGAAATCTTCCTTTTCGGTGCCGAATTCCTCATCCTCTCCGGAAGAAAGGTCGAACGTGTCGAATGCGAGGATGTCTTTCATGCGTGGGTTGAAGGAAAGGAGATATGCGTCAAAGTCCGTGATGCGGGCTTGTTTCCCATCCCACGAGAGGAAGGAAGAAAGATCGGTTCCTTTCACCGTTTCTTCCTTTCCTGTCATCATGTTCCTGCTTGTGGTGGTGTACTCACCCTTGATGTATTGCGCGACCGTATATTCCGCAGCCGGGCCTTTCGCCGCGATTCGGGAAAGATAGGTGGTCGCCGCTTGTTCTACGAGGGAAGTGAGGTACGTCAGCAGGGAACCGGAGCGGGTGTCGGTGAGGGTCAGGTCTTGGGTGCCGTCGAAACTTTTCAGCCCAAGGCTGTTCGCATAGGGGACATACGCTTCGGCAAGGTTTTTCCCCAAGGCCTTTTTGAAGGCGGAGAGAGGTTGCGCCGAATTCGAAAAGCGCGCTGTGAAGGAATCGCTGGCAAGGTACATCCATTCGTACGCGGCATCCGCATGGTCGAGATCAGTGACCGGACAGTAGCATTGGGCTGCGTAGACCGCGTCGGATTGGTTCATGACCGCTCCGATTTCCCTCAGATACGGAAGGAACCGTTCATTGTCTCCGGTGGAACCGAGAAGGGAAGACATGGCGCCTCCGGCGCTGGTGCCGATGGAAATGATTCTCTCCATGTCCCCGGGGATGACGCCTTTGTTTGCTTTGAGGAACCGGATGCCTGCCTTCAGGTCAACCAAGGCAGCCGGACTTTTTCCGACAAATGCATCGTTGGCTTTGGTTTGTCTGCCCCTGCTGGCGGGACTGACGACCACAAAACCCGCATCAAGATAGTCCGCAAAACGGCTGGCGGAGTTCTCCGCGTCCGCTTCGGAATATCCGGAGACGCCGTTTTTGTAGATGACAGGGGCGGTGAGGGCTGTGTATTGCTGTTTCTTTCCGTTTGGATTGACCGTGCCGTCATCGTTGAGGTATTCCTTGGGCACGAAAATGGTCATGCATTCCTTCACGGCGTCGACAGGATTGGAGACATACACGACATACTTCAGGATTCTGCTGCCTGATGCTTCATCCAGCGTCCATTGGTCACGGTAATCGGCCAAATTGAGACTTCCTGCAAGCAGTTCGGAAGCTTGGGGAGTCGCCGTACCCATCATGAATGTCCCCATGCGGTCGATGCTTTGCTCCGGAGTCTTGGTCGCGCACGAACTGATGAGGATTGATGATAGCAACAAGGTGATGATTCGTATTTTTTTCATGTTTGTACTTTAGCGCATCTCACCAAGAATGACAAATATCCGGCAAGGGCAAGACATGTTGCGGATGCTCGGTGAAAGGTACCGTATGCGGTAGCATCCCGTAAAAAGGAGTTGTGTTTTCTTCCGGATGCGTTATGGTGGTACATGTATTCTTTGTAGGACTGTTCTCTATGCTTGTTGTATGGATCCGGTTCCACCGTTCCTCCTCCCTTTTTGCTTATGTGTCCGCGAAGGAAAGGACAGGAGGTATCTGCGTATGGAATGACAACCTCATGATGAAGGCTTCGGTTTCGTTTGGAACCGATGGGACATGAGACTGTATGAAGGATAGGATCCACAGATGAGTGAAATGACAGACAAACGGGCGATTGATGCCAGTAATTTGAAATATACCAATGCTGTCACCGGTTCTCCGGCACACAAACGGGAATACCGGCAGATTTTCTGGATGAACGTTGACAGCCATCGGGTATTACGGAACCTGTCGCAGACGGCGCTCGCCAAGGAAATAGGGTTGTTGCCTGCAAGTTTCAATTCGGCGCACCAGAGAAAATCGATTTTGTCTTTCGAGCAGTGCGGCAGGCTTGCCTCTGTGTTGGGATGCACCCTTGATGACCTGTTTTCACGGGAACGATATGAGTTCAACAAAGAACTGGACAAGAAGAACGCGGAAACGAACGGCGCGCTGTATATGAGCCAGTTTGCGGCGATCAGGAAAAACGAGGCCACATTGTTGGACGAGGCTTATGAACGCATCGGAGCGGAGGATGAACTGACCAAAAACCTGATTCAGGATTTTGTGCTTTTGCCCAAAAAAGACAAGATTCTCCTTGGCGAGATCCTCAAATGGAGGGAAGGAGGGGCGCTCTCCGGCGAACTGGAGGAATTTGAGTGACCGGTCCCTAAACGTGTTGGTATTGCTCTATGGAGAACACGCGCATATTGAGGCAGAGATGTTCATCGCCTTCGACATAGTCGGCCTTCATCCCAATGACAAAAGCCGGATCCTTCAGAAAGGAACCCTTCTCCAGAAACAGAATGCAATAGGCGTTGGCATCCTCTTCTGCCACCTTGTACGTGTCCAAGTAGCTGTGCAGTGAGGGGATGAGCAAATCTTTGAGCACCAATGCGGCATTTCCCTTGGGCAGGGTTTTGACGATTTTGAGAATCACCACGTTTCCTCGTGCAGTCTCGCACCATACCTCATCGTCCCGTCGGGAATTGAGCAGGGTCAGGCAGTTGATCTTCCGCCAACAACCATGAACCAAGGTCAGTCTGGCTTCTTGGGAATATCCCGTATCACGCCCGAACAACTTGGTGAAATTCCCTTTGACGCCGAGTTCCCTCAGTTCTTGTTTCGTCATATAACCCCTCTGTATCTTGATACCATGGTTTATCGGTTATTAAAAGATATTTGTGATTATATTATCGATATTCATGTATGTGTCGGAGAGGTAACAAGCAAGCAATGAAGAATGTTGTATTTTCTTTACCGCCGATTTGGTTTTCAGGGTATGCTGTTGTTGGAATATGGAAACACATATCGTCACCAACATCTCCGTATCTCTTGTCATCCTGATGGTGCTGTTCGTCATCACGACGGAAATAGGCATCAGGAAGAAAGCCATCCGCTCGCTTCGGATCATCTTGTTCGTCATCTACCTGTGTATCAATATTTTCCTCACGCTGTTCAGGGAACCGACCGCTGACGCACGTTATGCCTTGCGTCTGTTCTGGTCTTGGGAACGGGCGTTCCATGGCGACCGCCGATTGTTGGCGGAGGTGTTGCTCAATATCCTCTTGTATGTTCCGTTCGGGTTCCTGCTCTGTGATTCCCGTCACCTCAAGCCCCATCCTTGGAGAATCGTGTTCTTCGGGTTCCTTTCCAGTACGGTGACCGAGGTGACCCAGTTGGTTTTCCATGTCGGGCTCTTTGAGTTTGACGACATCTTTGACAACACGTTGGGATGCCTTTTGGGCGTTTTGTGTTATCGTTGCTTCACCTGCATCGCAAACGGCGCCTTACGGAAAAAGCCTCCCGGGGTCAAAGGGCCTGACTGTTGAGTTTGGCCCGAAGGGCAGCAAGCATCTGGCCGGCGCTGTTACGCACCAGTTTTTCCATGGGGGAACCTTTCCTGCGTGGTTTGGATCCAAACGAATAATCCAACGTCTGTTCCTTTGTTTCGATGCGGACAGCGACGCTTTGCACAAGGCCATGGTCCTCCGGGGCATACACGTCATATGATTGGACAGACGCATATGGGATCTCACGGTAATCATTTTCCATAACCAGTGCGAGGATTTTCCCCTTTTCGTCAAAACAGAGTCTGACTCCTTGTTCCTGGTCATTTACAAAGAGGAATGAATCGTCGAAACGCCGGCCTCCTTCCTTGCTTTTTTCTTCAAGGGAAGTTTCCAGGATTTGGTATTTCCCTGCGGCTTCCTTGTCGCGTTTTTTCTTCATAGCTGCCACATATGCCTGCAGGACGAGGAACACGAGAAGAACGATGGAAAGAATGATGGTTCCGTTGCTCATGGAACCATCATAACCGCCGGGAGGGGATGATGCAAGGAAGAAGGTCAGTTCGCTTTGATGCTTTCCGCGACTTGGATGATGTTTTCCTGTCCGACAAGGGATTTGCCCACGGTGATCATCTCCAAGGTTTCAAGATCGCTGGGTGTCTTGTCCTCTTTGTTTTTCAGCTTTTTCCCCATGAGCGCCCCCATGATCCGCATCATGAAATGGTTGATGCCATGGGTTTTCGACAGTTCAAAGCCACCGGGGAGATAGAAGGAAAAGATATCGTTCCCGATTTTGTATTTTTCCTTCACTTCATTGAGTTGCGACGCTCCTCCGGCTGACATGCCGACGATTCCGAAGGCTGTGATGGTGTAGCGTCTCCGTGCCTTCTCCAAGCCGACAGGAACTCCGGCCCTGAGCCAGCAGAGGAACACGATTTCTGTTTTCTCCTTGATGGTGCAGGAGTCAAGCGGATACGACGGTATACCCAGTTCCGCGGAGAGCATCTGGGCATAGGTTTGTGTGTGTCCCGCATGGGATGTATAGACGATTGCTTTGGCTTTCATGGCAACCTCCTTGCATATTCTATCATGTTTTTTCCAAGGTTACATCGGTGATGGTGCCTTCCTCGGACACAGTAATGTCCAATTTGTAGCACGCCGAGCCGTCGCGGAACGTAAGTCCTTGGCTGAAGACACAGCCATGCTCCCGCACCATGTTCATGATCAAGTTGAGGAGTTGGAAAGCGGTTTCTTTTCCTTTTTTGCGGGATTCCCCATATCTGCTGGTGCAGGTGGCCTCCATACCCATATACGTCGCCGCAACATCTTTCTGTTCCCATCTCTTGATGATGGCCTGCCAGGCGGACTTGTCATTATGGATTACCAACGGCTCCCAGCCTGCAGGATCATGGATGCGGAAATGCATTGCGGGATCAGCAATGGTCTCCACGGTGATGATGTGCTGGTTCCCGGTGGTGATGAAGACGAGGCCGTTAAACAGGCGTTGCTGGCTCGGGACGTTCTTTTTCAAGGCGCTTAAAGCCAGACACTCCGTGCCGGCAGGGTGTTTCGGGTCGTCGCTTTCCGTAAGGGTCGCAGGGAAGGCAAACGTCTTTTGCCCTTCAGCGAATTCATTGGCACGTATCTGTTCCATGGTTTTGACGACCTCTCCTGCGCCTTTTGCGCGCATTGCCCCACGGGAAAGGTATGTGCAGTCGGATGACAGGATCATGGAAAGCCGTGAGAACCAATCGGTGGCGAAGACATCTGCGAGGACACGGAGGAAATGGCGCGTGGTGAACAGTGCGCCTTCCTGGTATTCCCCGATGGCGGCATCTCCGCTGATCGTGCACCGGGAAAGGACAAAACGTCCGTTGCCTCTGGCCATCTCGTCTGTATGCACCAGCGGAAGGAGTCCCGCATCCGTCTTGATGGTGGTTCTGCGGAAGAAACCTTTGCCGAAAATACCGCCTTCGATGGGAAGTTCCTCAGAATCGACCACTTCACCGCATACCAATACTGACGATCCGTCGGCATCGGCAGGGGTGATGCGTCCGGGACGCATCCCGTCCTTCAGGTCGTCAAAGAATTCCAGGGAATGGGGGAAGGCGATTATCTGGAGCAGGAGGACATCCCCTGGCAGGGTCGAAGGCAGCACGTCAGCATGGACCAGGTCGATGGGAAACGCTTCTTCCGTTCCCGCATCGACAAAACAGCGACGTTCCAAGGGGTTGGTCATCAGGTTGTAGCCGACCAGACCGATGGGGTTGACCGTGACTGCCCAGAACACGTTGCCCATGCAGTGGTTCGTCAGTCCAATGACGGTGTTGTTCGGCTCAGGGTATTGTCCGTGGAGAATGGACGCAGATACTTCGGCATATCCCAGGGAATGGTAGGCGTATGCTCCGCCATAGCCGATGAACAGCCTGCGGCCCTTGTCCGTGCAGACATACTGGGCTAACTGCTCCAACCAAAGTTGTTTGTCCATGTTTTGGTTGGGTATGCGAAAGTGTTCGTTTTCCAGATAGAGTCCCATGACCTCATGGTAATCCTTGTCAGGAAACAGGGCAACAATAAACATGGAGTTGACATTTTTGCAGGTTGTGGGTATATTCCAGAACGTACAAGCAATTTTGTATCAGGGGCGAGTCTGAGGATTCCAACCCTTGCAGGTTTTGAATTGGTGAGAGAAAAGGACTGCTTCAAAAGCAAATGCACAGAAGCAGATTCGGCGATTCCTTGGTTCTACCATATATCGGCAACTTGTTGAGGTGCGGATGCGCACACAGCGGGTTGCCATTCTTTTTGTCCGGAGGGAACCGATAAACCTGCATGTTTTCTCCCCTGGTCGCTTTTGACCTCGTCAAATTCCTGGTTTGGTGCATGCGGTGTGGGACACGGTTTTCGATAGGGATCAGGAAGAAACGCAGACTGGATTATTCCTTGCAAAGGAAGTGGCTGGTTTCGTATGACAGAAAAACCTGAGGTTGCCCGATGACGGCGATATGGTTTTCGCGTTCACTTCACAGATACTCACCCTTGTAAGAGGCCTTATAGCGTTTTTGTTGGCAAAGCTGAATAAACTAAAATTGTATTTGGGGGTGATAGTCCTTTTCCTCAATGTCTACAAAAGATTCAAGGTACAATTAAACCAAGAAATTGAGGATAAAAGGAAATCTGGATAGATTTATCCGCGATCATTCGGTATCTTGTCTATTATGGGCTTAGGTAAGAAAAAACGGTATGTTGAGATAATTCGTCAAGGAGAAAACTATGTTGACAGGTACGATCAAGAAAGAACTCAGGTATGAGTTTAAAAACAAGAAGTTCGCCAAAGCGATGGAATTCATCAATCGCAAAGACTTGTCCAGTCTTGCCGAGGGATGGTATGAGCTTGGTGAAGGGGTGAGGGCAAGTGTCCAACGGTATGCTACTGAAGACGCAAGCAAGTTGAGTTTCGAGACACATGAGAAGTTTTACGACCTTCAATATGTGGTCTCTGGAGAAGAAGCCATGGGTGTCTCAACTCGTGACGGTCTTGTGGTGAAGACACCGTACAATGGTGCGAATGACATCACATTCTACAAAGACCCCAAGGCTTTTGGCACCGTAGTGCTGAATGCGGGCGATTATATTGTGCTTGCTCCGGAAGATGCGCACAAACCCCGCTGTACAGTGGGAAAATCCGTTCCTGTCGTCAAGATTGTCGTGAAAGTGCCTGTTGAGGCATGAAATTTCTGAACAGTTGCTGCAGTTGCCGGTAATCATCGACATGATATGTGGCATGCTGGGGCTGCGGCAACCTGTTTGAATTGTAAAAGCAACTCTGGCATCCTGCATTCCAGGCGGCATCGATGTCGATGGGTCTGTCTCCGACCATCAGGAGATTCTCGTGCTTGATGTTTCGCTTTGCCGTCAAAGCATTAAGCGCATCGGGTGCCGGCTTTGGAGGAAAACCGTCCTCGCTTGTGATGAACGAAGAGAAAAAGCCTTTCAGGCCGGAATGCTCCAGATACGAAACTGCTTCCTTGCTCCGATGGGTGTACAGATGGTTGCGTTTCCCGCTTTCCACAACGAAGGCGAGACAGTCCCGCACACCCGGATAGGGCTTCACGAGATCCCAGTTTGGTGTCTTGTTGTAGCGTTGGAAGCAAGCCAAAAGCATTTCCTGCGGAATGCCATAGGTTGTCCCGTAGAAATGCAAAGCGTTTGTGACGGTCACTTTGATGTGGGCGAGGATGCGTTCGTCGCTGTCCGTAAAGCCACAATCCAGAAGAGCCTTTCGGAAACACTCCAGAATGAAGGGGTAACTGTCGAAAAGCGTTCCATCGAAATCCCATGCTATGTCGGTGATCATATCGGGATTTTATCGAATACAGGGGGCTGTTTCCAGCCCCCTCGTTCCATTACACAAGGTGATAGCGTTCGAGCATAGTCTCAACAAGCGTGCCTTTCGCAGCCTTGAGGCCTTTCTTTTCTCCGACCTTCACGATGAAAGGCACTTTGACATCGGTGAGTTTCCTGCCATCGAGCAGTTTGCTCGTCGCATCCAGCATGCAACGGACATCATAGACGCTGCCCCAGACTTCCGGAACGCCGCGGTCGATGTCCAGCAAGGTATATACCGCTTCCATACCGGTACGAATCGAGTATTCGGTGGTGAACACCGTATCTCTCGGGGTGTCGGCGAACTGTCCGAGGAACGCCAGGTTGACGCAACCCTCGGGGACTACTTTCGGACGGTCTCCCGCCGTGCGTGGCATGAAGAACGCGGTGATGTACGGCAACATCGTCGGGACGGTGTTGGCATGTTTTTCGGCAAGTTCCTTGATGGCATTTTCCGGCACTCCGATATGATACAGCCATTCCTCGCAGATTTCTTCTCCAGTGCACTGTTCCATCGGTTTTTTCACATAGTTGCCGTTCTTCTCCCCATACAAGGAATACACCCAGACGCAGACTTGCCCTTTGGGCTGTTCCCTGAACTGCGGTTGCCGGTTGATGGTCCAGGACAGAAGCCAATCGGAATCCTTCACGGTGATGATGCCGCCTGTAGTCACTTTTCCGGAAAGCGGATCCCTTTTGCAGATTTTCTTGATGTACGGCAGGATCGCTTCATCCAATGTCGTGATGGTGGCCGATTCCCACTTGGTGGCCTTGATATCCGAGCAGAATTTCTCCGGATGTCCGAACGAAGCATCCTGCTTGGCGATGTTCTTCCACAACCTCCAACTTTCGCCTTCGCCATCCTTCACGTTGATGACTGGAGCATGGTTCTGGTCCCCATAGGCCGTGCTGTCCGTACAACAGCCATTGGTGACGAACACCAGATCGTTTTCGGTAAGCGGGATGGACTTTTCGGTTTTCCCGTCACTATAGATGATCTGCCGGGCGATTTTCTTGCCGTCCTTCTTCTCGATGACCACATTGGTCACCTTGGTGTTGTACTGGAAAGAGACTCCATGGCTCTCCAGATATCTGACCATCGGGAGGATCATCGATTCATACTGGTTGTATTTGGTGAACCGCAAGGCTTTGAAATCGGGGAGGCCTCCCACATGGTGGACGTACCGTTGGATGTACAGTTTCATTTCCAACGCGCTGTGCCACTTTTCGAATGCGAACATCGTCTGCCAGTACAACCAGAAGTTTGATGTGTACACTTCGTCATCGAAGTAATCATCCAGTTTTTTGTCGTACAACTGTTCATCCGGGGTGAGGTACAGTTTGAGGATTTCCATCAAAGCCTTGTCGGAAAGCGTGAATTTCCCATCGGTGCGGGCATCGATTCCACGCTGTTCGGTAGCCCTGCACAGCGAATAGTTCGGATCTTCCTTGTTCAGATAATAGTATTCGTCAAGTACCGATTGCCCCTCGTGCTCGATCGAAGGGATGGAACGATACAGGTCCCACATGCATTCGAAATGATTGTCCATTTCCCGACCGCCACGCATGATGAACCCTTTGGTTTGGTCTTTGATGCCATCACAGGAACCGCCAGGAAGCGGAAGGGATTCCAAAACATGGATATGGGACCCCTGCATTTGTCCGTCACGGACCAAAAAACACGCTGCGGAAAGACCCGCAAGTCCCGTACCGATGATATATGCGCTTTTCGCGTCCACGCCCTCAGGTTTTCTCGGATGCACAAACGCCTCATAATTGCCACTGCTGTAATACATGTCGTTTTCCTCCATTGCAGATGTACCCTTAACATAAAAGCGGATTCTGTACGGGACAATGAACAATAGGGGGCGTTTGTTCAAATTTTGAGCATTGGGGTATGAATGTAAAAAAATGGTCAGGAACGAAGCGGCAGCGTCTCCTCTACGGAAAAACCGAGGTTCTGCAGGAATGAAAATGCCTCATCCACGCTGCCCGAGTCATTGAAGTCCTTCGGGTTGTGGGCGTCGATCCCGACGATCACACGGCAGTCTTCTTCCCGTGCGATCTCCCAGAAACCAGGGGTGGGATACCCAAGCCCGTCCGGCCGCGACTTGCGGTTTCGGAACCCTTGGAGATTGTATTCCATGAGGAAATGTTCCTTATGCATGGCACGGCACAATTCACGGGACGCAGCTTTCGCGTCCTCATCAAAGACCTGATAGGAACGGAACATCAGGTCTGGATGGGCCAGATACAGGTACATCCCGCTTTCCATCCCGAATATGCAACGTGAGACGAAATCCTCGAGATCCTGTTTCCCCATGCAGTTGCCGAAGTACAATCCGTGCACATTGTCCTTATAATGATTCCCCAGGATGAAGTATTCCAACCCAAAGGTTTCTTTCTGTTCCTTGAGCCAATCGAAATACTGGGGGAAGTATTCGCATTCCAAACCCAGATGCATTTCGATCTTGTTTTGGTAAGTCTCTTGGAGTTTTCTGACGGATGCCACATAGCCGGGCAGTTCAGAGATATCCATCCTGACTGTCCCCGTGTTGCCTTCCGGGGTGGGCCAAGGGCTGTGGTCGGAAAAACCCAGGATGGAGAAGCCTGCTTTGACCGCGGCGGCCACATAGGCTTCATCGGTACCCCCTGCATGCCTGCAGCGGGAAGTATGAGTATGGTAATTCGCGTACATGCCTTCAGTATGTGCAAAAGGGAAAAAACAAACAACCCGTTCCGAAAAACAAAAACGAGGGCGTTCCCGCCCTCGCAAAAAAGCGCTTTTCGTGATCGGTTACTTCGAGGTTTTTCCCGCCAGCCAAGGATATGCCAGCCCGGCAAGGACAGCACCTGCAAGCGGAGCGACGATGAACAGCCACAACTGCTGCAGCGCGACTCCTCCCGCAAGCAACGCAGGTCCGAGGCTTCTGGCCGGGTTCACGCTGGTTCCGGTAAACGGGATGCCCAAAATGTGGATCAACGTCAGGGTGAGGCCGATGACCAGTCCCGCGCCTTTGAAATCCGTGCTGGTCACCCCAAGGATGGTCAGTACGAACACAAACGTCAGGATCATTTCGACAAGAAACGCCACACCCGCCGAGGTGCCGAGCGCCGAAGCCGACCCATAACCGTTCTGTCCAAGGCTTTTGTTGGATCCGAACAAGACGCACAAAACCGCAGCTCCGATAATGGCGCCGATACACTGGCTGAGGATGTAGCGCAAACATTCCTTCCCATCCATGCGGTGCGCGACAAACATGCCGACGGAAACCGCAGGGTTGATATGGCATCCGCTGACGTTGCCGATGGAGTAGGCCATGGCGACGATGGAAAGGCCGAAAGCGAATGCTATGGTCAGGACTTTGACAGCCAACGGCGCAGCGCCGGTGACAGCCGGATTGTTGATGGCGACAGCCGTACCGCATCCGAAAATGACCAGTACGGCGGTTCCGATACTTTCAGCAACATACTTTTTCATAATACCGTTCCTTCCCTATTCCTGTGATGAGCGTGTGAAAAAAACGGGATACTTGCATACCCCGCCGAACGGTAACGAACATACTCAATTCCGTGCCCTGAGTCAATGAAAATCAGAATATCCGGATGGTGTTGGTGAAGGCTTTCGATTGCCCCGCATCCAACTGCATCGTCTCTTTCATTTCTTTGAGTTCCTGGGACCGGGCTGAATCGCCAAACGAATACATCGGTTCGATGCAGACGAACGGGGCTTTTTTCCCTTCCGGGGTCCAGCAGACCAACGTGTGCATGTCACCCATGGCGATCTCCACGCCATGATTCCCCTTGCTGGAAGCGAAGGTGATCTTCTTGCTCTTCACGGCATGCAGCACGTTCGGGCCTTTGTCCAAATCAGCTCGGGACAGCCGCATCACTTTGCCCGTCATGCCGTTCTTTTGGGTTTGGAAGACCTTGTTCACCATGATGTCCTTGTCCTGCTTCTCCTCATCGCTGAACATGACGGAATAGCTGTCAAGGTCGGCGCCTTCGTTGATGTCCAGGTTGAAAGCCGGGTGCAGCGCGTAGACGAAGCGCATCCCGTTGGACTTGCTGAGGATTGTCCCTTTGATGGTGACCCCATCGTCGTTCAGCGTGTAATCGACGGTGAGTCTGAACCCGAACGGATACATCTCCAATGTGGCCGGTGTGTCTTCAAGGACGAACGAGGCTGTCTTGTCCGTCACTTTCCCGATGGACCAGTCCATATCCCTTGCGAAACCGTTGTTGGGCAGGGTGAACTGTTTTCCTCCCACCGTAACGATCCCATCCTTCGTCGGCCCGGAAAGAGGAAACAGAATCGGGGCATGTCGTGCCCAATACGTCGGATTTCCCGACCAGACATATGCGGTGCGGGTCTGTTTGTTGGTAAGACTTTGAATTTCCGCACCATGCTCTGAGATGACGAGCGCGACAAGACTGTTTTCCAGTTTGATCATTCTCTCCTCCACGCGTGAAGCATACAACACCTTTGGGTTTGGGGCAAGTTTGTTCTTGTTGCTTTGCGTGTTTGGCTGTAAGCTTGGCGCAGAGGAGAGGACCATGTTGTTCGATACTTTGGATAATCTTGAGTTGTACCAACCCCTTCTGCCGCTTCTGCAGACGGTCATTGAAGTGATGGACAAAGGTGATGTATATACGATGAAGGACGGCAGTTACGCCACCGACAATCCGAACGTACGCTATTCCATCGGTTCCTATATGACCAGTTCCGAGGGAAAACGCTATGAGATACACAAGAAAGCCACCGATGTGCAGATCATGCTGGAAGGGGAAGAGCTGATGAGCGTGACTTGGCGTGAGGCCGTCAAAGACGCCACCCCATACGATGAGGCCAAAGACATCCATTTCTGCGATGGGGATCCGCTTCTCGTCATGCATGCCGCTGTCGGACGTTTCTGCGTGTTCTTCCCCGGAGAGCCCCACAAACCAGGGGTCCCCGTGGTGAATCCCATGGCTTGCAGGAAAGTGGTTTTCAAGTTGTTGGGGTGAGGTCTTCGGCTTCTGCTTCCTTCTTGAACCTGTTGCGTTTCTTCCACAGGTGCTGGACAACGAATTTCTCGACCTTCGCATCCCTGTTTTCCAAGGCTGCGAGGATTTTGTGGTGTTCGGCTTGCGTGATGTCGAAGCTTTCCTTGGTCATCGCCTGATAGAAGAGGAGACTGTTCGCATTGAGGTTGAGCCTGCTGAAGATCTGCATCAGAAATTTGTTTCCGCTCATCTTCACGATGGTCTCATGAAACCGGTAGTGTTTTTCCCCGAAGGCGACGGTGTCGATCGGAGTGTTGTCCACGATGGCATCCATCTCTCCCAGGATCCGCTTCAGTTCCGTACAGTCAGCCTCTTTCTCCACTGCGAGGTTGAAGGCCAACGCCTCAAGGTAAGCCCGCACCTCGGTCAGCTCCTGATATTCCGTAAGCGACGGGGAGCGGACATAGGTGCCGCTGTGGGGGAGGATGTCGACAAATCCATCCTGCTCAAGCCGTTTCAAAGCTTCCCGCACGGGGGTGCGTGAACAGGAGAATTCCCTGGCAAGGTTGTTTTCTGACAATTTGGAGCCGGGAAGCAACGCCGCCCTGAGGATTTTTATCCTCAGACTTTGGTAAATACTTTCAATTACAGAATCGTTTTGTTCTATGTTACTCATGGTTCGTTGCATACAAGTTTATCATGAAATGGCCGAACACGAAAGGAAATCCGTACCATTTTGGATAAATTTTTCCAATATATCCAACAATTGTTTGGCGGCCAGTCCTTGGGCGATGGGTTTGTTCCCCTGCATTTTGGGGCTTCCGATGAACTGCAAAGGCTGAAGGATGGGCGCCATCAACAGATGCTGCATCCTCTCCTTGATGGCTTCGAAGAGGTATGGATTCCCATCGATGACCGGCCCGAGCATCAATACGGCCTGAGGATTGAAAGCCATGCAGAGGGTGGACAATGTGTCGGACAGCGCCGTGATGGCCTCCTCAAAGGCTTTCTGGGCGAAACGATTTCCGTTATTGGCGTCCTGAACGATGGATTCGTACGGAAGATCCATGCCTCCGACTTGCATCACAAGACGGTGATAGGCCTCCATGATCCGCTTTTCCGTGGTCATCGTTTCCAGACATCCCACTTGTCCGCAGTAGCAAAGCCGGTCCCCGCCCGTGATTTTCACGTGACCGATTTCACCGGCGCTGTAGCTTGCCCCGTCATACGGTTTCCCGTTGAGGATGACGCCCATCGCTGTGCCGTCGCCGAGCCAGACGAGCAGGGCGTCATCATAGGCTCTGGCCAATCCATGATACTTTTCCCCCAAGGTGGCGGCCTTTACGTCGTTCATGATGAAAACCGGCAAGTTGTATGCATGTTTGAGTGTTTCCCCCAGCGGAAAATCCTTCCAGCCTTCCGTCTGGTAGAATGTATGGGAGATACCGTTTTTCGGATCGATATAGCCACCGATGGCAACCCCCATGCCGAGCATATCCGACCGGCCCAAACCATCCCTGACTTGGTCGACGGCCGCTTGTACCGAAGTGAGAAACAATTCGGGGGAAAGCGGGGAAGGGAATGTGACTTTTGCGGATTGGGCGAGGATCGTGCCGTCAAGCGAGACGATGATCGCCTGCACGCTCTTGGCGACCACAATGGCGAGCATCGAGCCGAGTGACGGGGAGAGATGATAGGACAAGAGCCGGCCGGCTTCAGTCCCCTTCGCGCGGAGAATGCTCTCCCGGGAAAGCAACTGGGTGTAGTTGATGATCGACGCGCGGGTCAGTCCGGTGGACTGGCACAGTTGGTCGCGGGTCTGCGGTCCTTTCTCCAGAATGGTGCGCAGGATCTCCATCCCCCGCTGCCGTTTCCAGAAGGAAAGCGATGACAGGCAGGAAAGCGAAGACTCAGCCATCACAACCCCCATCCAGGTACAACGCATAGGCGCCGAGAAGTCCCGCGCTGTTGCCCAATCGCGCCTGCAGGATCTTGACGCCTTTGTAGGTTTGCCCGAGCCTGCTGTCGATTTCCGAGCGGATCTTCTCGATGATATACGTTTCGCGCATGATGCCGCCTCCGAGGATGAGACATTCCGGGTCGAAGATGTTGACCAGGTTGCCGAGCCCATCGGTGACTTCGCCGATCCACGCATCCACGACGGCTTTCACCTGCGGCTTGTCCATATGGGCGAAGATTTCCCGTCCGTTGGATAGGGAAGCGTCGATTTCCATAGCCGAACGTACCAGAGCGGAGGAGGATGCGTATTGCTCATAGCACCCCTTTCCGCCGCAACCGCACTGCCTGCCGTTCTTGTGGAGGACGAAATGCCCCAGTTCCCCGGCTACGAAATGTTTGCCCAAATACAACCGTTTGTCGATGATGATGGCCCCGCCGATCCCCGTCCCGTAGGTGAGGCAGAGGAAATTCCGGTAGGGTTGCCCGGCGCCGAACCTGCTTTCCCCATAGGCCGCCGCATGCCCGTCGTTTTCCACGATGACCGGTACCGGTC
>Ga0160425_1000339_pt1 | contig 72202 bp, 62 predicted proteins | sample BioMet8_FD_108193 | JGI IMG/M metagenome (GOLD analysis project Ga0160425, IMG submission 108193) | Microbial communities from bioreactor (seeded with sewage sludge) at Lawrence Berkeley National Lab, California, USA - Biofuel... | ecosystem: Engineered > Bioreactor > Anaerobic > Unclassified ...
GAATGGTAGCTGGCTTCTGATTTCACTGGTGCTTATTGTTTTCACTCTCGGTGGCGTAGGGATGGGGATAGTCATGTCTTCAAGAGTAGAAGATATGGAATCTTTCTTTCAATTAAACATGCTAGTTACTATGCCATCCATGTTCGTTACAGGTGTATTTTTTCCCTTGAGTTCGGTTCCTAACTGGATGCGTTATATAGCTTATTGTTTGCCTCTAACTTACGCAATTGATGCTATGCGTGCTATTATGATCAAGGGTCAAGGTTTGAACGCTATATCTACTGATCTGATAATACTCTCTCTGTTTGCAGTCATTACTTTCGCTGCAGGTGTCCATCTATTCAGGAGGGAAGCATAAAATGAAAAAAGTGATAATAATATCTCTTCTATTGACTGCTATGATATCATGCGCAGCAGGCGCTTCTAATACCTCGAATAATTATAATATTCCCCAAAGCTTTGATCTTGGAAAAAATTACTATACTGTATATGGTAGTCCTGATCTTAACGCTAATATTATTGGGAGTAATGAGTTTGATAGAGATCAAACGGCTACTTTGAATATTAATGTGATGAACAAAGGCAAATTATTAGGATTCAAGAATGATAAAACTCCTTATGATTCAGATGAAATCTATGCTGCCCAAACCGAAATGAAACTTGAAAGCGGTATAGTGGACGCTACAAACGTAGTAGCCTCTCTTTCAACAGATCCAGACAGTCCGATTGAGGTCAAGTCAGTTAGCCAGGAAATCGGCTCCATAAAAAGTGGAGAAAACTCAATATCACCAGCAAAATTTGATATAAAAGTCGATAAAAAAGCAAAGGCTGGGGAATACAACCTTTACCTGAATCTTTCCTACGATTACCAGAAAAACGTGCAAATTATGAATCCGGATGTAACCGCTCAGACCTATGACGCGAATCCCTGGTATGGGATAATGGATCAGAATCTGACATTAAAGATTAAGGTGAATGATCAGGCTGATTTTGAGATTGTAAACACTACAGGCAGTCTTTCTCCAGGTGGGGAGAACATGATTGATATAACTATTAAAAACACAGGTGAAGAAGAGGCAAAAAACGTTAAAGCGATAATTAATCCAGCTGATCCTCTGAGCACAACCGATAGTGCGGCATTCTTATCCACTATAGCACCTGGCAGCACGGCTGTTGCAAAGATTAAAATTAAAGCAGATAGCGAAGCTGTGCCCAAGGAATATGGAATTGACACTGTATTAAAATACGAAACTCCAGAAGGTGACATTAAGTATACCGACATTCTTCAGGCTCCGGTAGAAGTCAAGGAAGCTGGATTCTTCGAGAAACTTTTTGGATGGATTTAATATAAGATAGTCCTCAGGACCACTCTTGCAGTTTGAGTAAATTGTTTTAAACTCCAGTTGAGGGTTTTTGCTTAGTTCTTCACTTGATTGAACACAAAAAAACTCCAACTTTCTTATTTTTAATTTTAATTCTTGTTTGCAAGTAATAGAATTCGTGCTCTGATCAATTCTCTTGCATTTTTCTGTCCTTTTTTAACAGAGTCTTGAAGGTATTGCTCCTCGTGATCTTTAAGTTTGATTTTCACTATTAAGAGTTATATGGCATTTAAAGTATACAAAAAACACCAAATTTAAATTGTCATGGTACTAGTTACGTTAACCTGCAGAATCTAGGATGTATAAACCTAACTTCCGGCTTTTTAGGCGCATATGCTTTTACGTATCTCTGTGAGATCAGATGATTGCTATTTAGAAATGTTACCGTGCACATGATGTGCTTAAGTTTAAGCATATGTATCGATATCAGGCGATATTTATGTGCTTAAAAATGCGGAACTAATAATTAAAACATTAATTTATTACAGAATACTAGTCTAAAAAACTGAACCGTCAGATCAAATATATTGAAACAAGGCTTGTATTTTATTTTACTATAAATCTCGCAGTATTTCATGAGTTGACTGTCAATCTCAAAGTACTTGTTCGAGGCCGATTTTATAAATTTTGTAATTTCATTTGCATACTTTTCATCTATTAATGCCTGAGATATTTGTTGATAATTTTCATCTGGATCAAAGTCGTCAATAGTTATCCTACTTGAAAAATTCTGATTAAATGCTTTGTCAAAATTTTTTTCGGTAATTAGTAAAGGATACTTTGAATTCTTTAAGGGACATAACATTATCTTACCTCTTGATGCAGCTTCCATAAAACTTCTTCCTCCCCCCACAACAAAATCTGCAATATCAATTAATTGACTGGCATTGATTGCATATTCATCATCTGTAAATAGATATATGTTGCTATCTACAGTGGTTTTTATTTCTTCACCAGTTTTTTCATCCTGAATAACTCCAACAATGATCAATTTAGATTTTACTCCCTCAATATTTAATCTTTTTACAAGGTTTATTGTCTGCAATATGTCATTTTTTTTAGATTCATCGATCCTTGAGATTATCAAAAAGATTTTTGAGCTATCACTGCCTATTGAAGACTTGAGATTATTTATTTTAAAAAAATTTTGTTTAATTGCCCCTACTCTATTTGGAATGTACTGAACGTTTGCTTTTTTAAATCTTCTTGAAGACTGGTAATATTTAAAATTTTCTTGAGAGTATAGTATTAAATTATTAACTTTTGGGAGAGCTATTCTTGGATTGGAACCACCACATTTCGTATGTATATATGGTTTTTTGTAAACAAAACTAAGTAAACTTCCAAAAAAGAAAGCATCCTCATCAAAACTGTGAATAACATCAGGACACTCAAGATCAACAACTTTTTTCAGGTCTTTCATTACTTGAAAAAAGCCTAGGTTTTTGTATACTAAGTTATATACTTTTAGTTTAGACTGATTTATCACTGGGGATTCTTTAGTTCCAATAACAACTATTGTACAGTCAAACTTCATACTAATTGCTTCAGAAGTTGTTCTTAAACTATAATAATGGCCACCTTTTCCGGAATTATATGCCATTGCCGATATTAGATATAATATTTTAATGGAAAGCCCTCATTAATATATATACGATATTAAAGCATTTTTAACAATGTTAGGACTTACGCAGTTGAACTGAAGAATCAACAGCATTAGACCATCAACTGTTTAAAACATTACTTTAATCTACAGTCTTTGACGTAATTGATTTTGTTCCTCAAGTGCGTAAGTCCTGAATACATTCCTATATATACAAAATATATTGGCATTAATATATTATTAATGGTTAATTATATACATTTCCAAAAATTTATTAGAGTAAAATTTAGTAACTCCTGCATCATTGTTTAATTTCTTAAAATCCTTAGAAGTAAAATCCCATTCGCTTTTAATATCTGGAAACAGTTTTTGTTTTTGATATTTACCTACATCGCTAATTAAAAGGTATGATGTTTCATTATAATAACTGTTCATAGAAGATTTACCTGTGTAGTAAAAATGCTCGATAACGGGATTCTCATAACGTATCTTTTCTTTTTTGCCTTCTGCCACGCCATAAACTGCATCATAAACTCTAAAATTTGTAATTCCAAGTTCTAAGGTAGGTTGTGAATTATTTTTTACGTGATAAAATACTTCCATTCCAGAAAATTCGCTTTCTGGAGTTTGTTGGTCTATATTAAGGTTAACTGGAGCGAAAAACAAATTATAGGTTGAAAAATATGTAATAAATATTAAAAAAAGAGACAATAGTGGTAACAATTTAAAACGATACTTTTTTTCTTTTACTTCCTTTCTTTCTAATAGCATATTGATCGATAAAGGAATAAGTATAATTGAAAAAAGTATCGAATATTGGTAAATTCTTATAAAACCAAATGAATCAGCAAAAATTAAAAATAACAATGAAAGAAGTACAAAAAATAGCCAGCTTACTATTGAAAATTTATGGTAGTAGTCTATTTCTACATGATATTTTTTCCAATAGATAAATACTAAGGATATGCAAATAATTGAAAGAACACCTAACAAAACCTCTAAACCATAAAGTCTCAAACCTATTATAACTATATATAAAAATGGAATTTTAATCAAATTGAGAGAATTAGAATATCTTCCTAATTCGGAACCAGTTCCATCATATAACATCAAATTATCTAATATTAGTTTTATATTGTTAGTCAAAATAGGAATATAAGAAGACCACATTAAAAAACAACATAAGATTATTAAAACAATATAATTTGATTTCCTCCATTTAACGTTAGCGAAAATTGGGTAATCTGAGATTATAAGAGTCATTATAAGTAAAATTGATACTAATGGATGAGAAAACACAATAAAAAAACTAATTAATATTAATAAAATTTCGTAGGGTATAGGTTTCTTGGCTACTCTTGATTTGAAAAAAATGTAAAGAAAAAAAGGAACAAAAAGAAGTGTTTCTCCGTTTGGACTAAGCATACTGTTTTTACTACCAAATAATAATATTGAAGATATGGATAACATAAATAATATCATATTATTCTTTTTGAATACTAATCTCCCTAATAAATACCATGAAAAAATATAGAATAATGAAAGAAAAACAGGTATTAACATAGATATATCATTATAACTTAGATCGGACATAGAATTTATTACAAAACCCCATATATGAAGTATGGGGTAGGGGTTCGAACCAATATTATGATATTTCCCAATATCAACCATATAACCAATATGAGTTAAAACATCATACCTACCATTTATAAAATAACCTTTTATAATTGGCATAAGTAACAAAATTAAGTCTGAGATAATAATAATTAGAAATCCAGCTATCCAGGAATTAGTTTTAGATTTAGAAAATGCACTGTTCAGTAGTATAATCTGACCTATAAAGAGAGCTATAATAATAAGTGCCCAAAAGTATTCTGGATATGATTCATATATTGAAAAGGTATAGACATTTGCAGAAGAGTTATGAATAATAATAGATAATGTCGAAAGTATTAACATGAATCCAAATATTGACATTATTTTATTAAATCTGGAAATACTAAAATGATCATTTTTGGAAAACATCTGACAACCACACTGAAATCCGTAATATTTTATTTTTCGTTCATTAGTTTATGTTCCTGTTAGTAACTTTATTTATAATATTTCTTTTTATATAGCCTGAGTTGATAAATCACATATGTTAAAATCACATATTTTAATGTAGTGGTCCGTATGCTTTATTCTTCCTCAATACGGTTCAAATTCTTATCTTCTTTATTTGTTGACTTTCAAAATTTTTTATTTTTTGGAAGATACTATGCTGAAACAATGAATTTTTGTAAGATGATAATATAAATTAGCAGGACATATCAAACTAATATATAGTGTCGCGTAAATTCATAAGGATTGAATGATTCTGCGTAGTTATGATTCTGCATAGTTGTAATCGATATTATACAACATTTTGCTGTTGACGTGACACTAGTGTCTAAGCAATTTAGTTATGGATCATTATAATTAAGAACGGGACTACAGATGAAGTATTGTCTATGTATTGAAGTATCATAACTAAGTTACCATGACACTAGTATCATGGAAATTTAGTTATTGAGCAAATCTTTGATAGCTTTTCACCAACAGATAGCGATTAAGAGTTAACATGTGACTAATAACTAAATTTTCAAGTACCAGTCACTCCCTTAAGATGCAATGATTTCTACTAACTACAGTTGACTTTTATGCCATAATGACATTTTATTTTAATAGCAAAATTAATGCTGCAAAATATTAAATTATAAAATATAATATTTGAGTAGTTTATATATGTATAAGGAATCAGAGTATATAAGTCACCAATATAAATTTCCGTGCTATTACGGCTATGATGAGATTTAAAACTGTTGGTAATGTCAACTAAAGTTATACTTATATACATGTTATATACATGTAAAACTAATTCCAAACTTATTCTATTCCAATTATCAGGAGTTTTCAAGATCATTTTCCATGATTAAGTATTCGATTTACTATTCCAAATCCATGAGCTAAAATATCAGATTTTGAGTTTCGAGATAGGCTCTGATCTTTTTTTCAAATCTTATTGAATATTGTTGAGTATCTTTCGACTGCTTTTTCATAAGTAAAATTATTTTCTACTAACTTTTGAGATTTAGTCACAATGTTCTCAAGATTTGGAAATTCCAAAGCACGAATAATATTTTCTGCGATACACTCTGGGGAATTATTTTCGATTAAAAAACCGGTTTCTTCATCTTTAATTATGTCAGGTATTGCCCCTACTTTTGTTGCAAGTACAGGTGTGCCACAAGCCATTGCTTCTAACATGACATTAGGTAAACCTTCTGTGTACGAAGGTATGACTAATAACTTTAATAAATTTAGATATTTAGGGAGGTCTTCATTCGAACTCCATCCGACAAGTTTTACATTGTTTTCAAGACTATTATTGGAAAGATAATTTTTAACATTATTTTTCAAATCTCCATCACCTATTATCAAAATATTCAGAAATGGCTTTTGCTTTAAAAGAAGAGGAATTGACTTTACAAAATTTAGAATGCCTTTTTCTTCAGACAAACGACCTACATACCCGATTAAATCATTTCTTTGAGTAAACTCAGTACTTAATTTAAAATTGGAAAAATTCAAAAAGTGTCGGGGAGCTATCAAAATTTTATGAGAATACTTTTTTAAGTTCCATTCATCAATAAGACGTGGGGAATATAAAATTATTTTATCGACAAGATTTAAGTTTATAGTACATAATTTTGTAGCTATTTTTGATAGAGTATCTTTTTCGTATTTTATCGAATAGCCCGAAAGCATAATAACTGTTTTTTTATTAAATAGCTTTGTGGGTATTAATGGCAAAGTCAGCGTTTCCCCTCCCAAAAAAAATATGCATACATCTATTTTGCCAATTATATTGAGAAGTACATGAGCTATTTTCAACTGAGTAAAGACATAATTTTTAATCCTATTAATTTTGCCAGTACCCTGGGAATGAAATATACCATACAAATGAATATATTTATTATTCGTAAAATAATTATAACCATCATTTCCAGTAATAAGATATATTTCTTTAAAAGAAGAAGTTAAAATATCAATAAGATTAGATAATGGAGTAAGCCCTGCTTTCATGGGTGGAAAAGTGATCACGCAAATACTTTTTCTTTTGATAACCATATATGCCCCTTCGTCTATTAGCATTGTCTAAAAATATGTTTAAAAATATATTTTCTGGTCTTCCGGGGGGTCTCGAGATGAATTGCAACACATTCACGTTTTATGAATACAGTTCTCATAAAGCGTCTCTATTTTTTTGCAAATCAGTGGCCAGGTTAAATTATTTGTAATATATTTATTCCCATTCTCAACAAATTTGCTTCCAATATCAGGATTCTCAAGTATCTGCCTAATTTTGTATTTCAAATCAATTATATCCCCGTATGTTACCAAGTATCCACAATTAGCTTTTTTTATAAATTCACCACAACCACAATCATCAGTTACGACCACTGGAGTCCCACATGTTATAGATTCGAATGGAACAAGACCAAATATTTCAAGAACCGAGGGATAAACCAGGACATCAGCATCCATATATGCCTCGAGTTTTTCAGCACTACTTATAAAACCAGTAAACTTGACTTTATCATCTAGGCTTAATTCCTCAACTATAGATTTTGCCTTGTTTAGATGTCCATCATCTGGACCTGCCAGTACCAAAATAACATTATCCATTTCAGTTAATAGCTCTGCAAATGATCTGATTAAAAAATCAATACCTTTTCTTTCGTGCAGCCTGCCTAAATACAATATCATATGCTTCTGGTTAATATGGTACTTGGCTCTAAAACTACCTTTTTTAGGTAAGTTAGAAAATGAACCAATATCTATACCATTTGGGATAACAACCACTTTTTCAAGAGGGACATTCATTTGTAAATATTGATTAACTTCTACATTAGATACAGCAATAACATTTGATACGCTTTTTAGCAATCGATTTCCGCAAGACACATCGTAAATGTATTTTAAACTTTTTTTTTCGACAATTCGAGATACCGAGCCATGCGCCTGGAGAATGCAAGGAATATTATATTTTTTTGCATATTTATAAACAATAATATTTTGATAAGTTCTAAAGTTATGCATGTGAATGATATCGAATTTAGCAATATTTTCATTTAAGTACTTGTTTATAGAAGGAGAAACTAATAAGCCTCCTATATTCAATTGACAATGAAAAGGAATAACTTCTACTCCCTCTAATGAATCAATAAAATCATTATTTAGTTGAAAATCAGTTGTTAGGACTGTGACTTCATGTCCTCTTTTTTGAAGATTTTTTGACAATTCATAGGGAACTACTGCTGAACCCCCATGGTTTGAAGAAAAAAATTGAATGACCTGTAGTATTTTCATAGTACCACATATGAAAGTATTTTACCTACCGCGGAATTCATTTTTAGCCTTATTATGCTCTGCACAGTATGTCCTTTTGTTTTTTGGCCTTGAAACATTCACAATTTTGTAAATAAGAGGCGTAATTGGAGAAGACAATACAATTTTTGAAAGGATTTCACTTTTAAACAGTAAAACTGAAAGATAGTCAAGTCTTACTTTATAAGGCTTGAAACTTTGCAACTTCTCTTTATGCACATCTCTATTATATTGAATTTTATTAATATCAGATATTCCCAGGCCAAATTGTTCAGCTATACCCAGATGTTTTATTTTACTTTTATCTAGATTCATTAAGTATGCTGCTGAAGAATCAACTGCAACAGGGTTATTCGAAATTAAAATCTTATTTGTTTTTACAGGAGTTCCTTCCATAGGACCGTGACCATCCAGTGCCCAGAAGCCGTCGACTATTTGAATCTTATTTTTAGTTAATTTGCTGATAAGAGCCAGTTTATAGTCAAGGTTTTTATGGTAAAGTAGCCTCATTGGATCAGGATAACATCCCCATAGATTTTTAATACTAAAAGTTCCATGGGTCATTGCATGAGTCTTCAGGACAGGTACTGAAACAAGACAATCTATTTCGTTAAGTAATAAGTCTGGAAGATCAACCCACACTTCTTTTCCACATACATTTTCGATAACTTTCTTTCTAGGCAACTTTGAAAGATTGACAACCTCTACATTGGAAAAATGACTAGCAGCGTCAAAAATACCATGGTTCTTCAAAGAAGTATCTGCTGAGTAAGAATAGTTTCCTCCATCTGATTCTCCCACAAATACTTTTTTTACGCGTGGAGAAAACGTTTCTATTACTGCTTTAATCATTTGTGGAGTTGTGGTTATTCCAGGTTTGTGAATATAATCAGTTAAATTCGGTTTGATAAAAATTACAGAATTTCTATTGATAATTTCATCTACTTGTATGAATTCTAATCCTTTTTGAATTTCTTCTAAAAGATTTTGTTCATTAATTGTGTTAATATAGACTTTAGGGCTGTTAGTTGGCATATTCATCTTTCTCTTCTTTTTAACAATTGCTCAAGAGATTTTCAAACTGAATAGTAATTTTATCCCAACTTAAATTATGAACATAGGAGTATGCTTTTTCACCTTCATCTTCAACTTTATGTGATTTGTAAAGCCATGCTGCTTTTTCTAACGTATCAGCGGAGTCTTCAATATAGTTAATTCCACTATTCAATCCAAACTCCTTTCGTATACCAGGAAGGTTGGTGGCTATTACAGGTTTTCCTACCGCCATATACTCGTAGACCTTGATCGGCACTATGTTCATCATAATTTCATTTTTATAAGCTGGCAAAAGGCAAACATCGGCAGCAGCAATATGTTCCGGAATTTCTTCAAACGGGATTTTTCCTGTTAGTATTAATTTTCCATCCATTTTTTTTTCAGTTTTCATTTTGAGTAAAGGTTTGAAGAGATCTCCTTCTCCGACTACCATTAATTTAAAGTGTTTGTTTTTGGTGGTAGAAATACTTTCTGCAACTTCTTTCATTCCCGAGAACTCGTATATCCACCCCATGAAGAACAATAAGATATCATCTTTTTTGATCCCATATTTTTCTCTGATCAATGAGCCATCTACTTGAGGATTGAATTTCTCAAGATCAACGCCTGCAGATACTACAGATATTTTATTGGAGTTTCCACCCATCTCCATAGCATAGTCTCTTAAACCCTGGTTAATAACAAATACCTTATCTGCACCCTTGATTGTCCATTTTTCAAACTGTTCTGCGGTTTTTTGTTTGAGTTCACCTGGAAGCAATGTATGTAAATGGTCTATGAGATAATACACAAAGGGAATATTGTGCTTTTTAGCCTGCTGCATACCAATATATGCATTAAGAATGCCAAATGCAATTATTACATCTGGATTAAACTCTTGAATCTGTTTTTTAATCTCTTTTTTATGGAAGTAAAAGATAGATGCTACATCAAGGATAGGAACTTTAATCATTCCTGGCCTGATAAGGGTAATATCAGCTTCCTTAAATATTTTGTAAGCTCCATTAATCTCTTTCCGACCGGTGATTATTTCTTTATCTTTGTCTTCTTTCCATAGGTAGTCGTAATCAATTACTCTTATCTTATGGCCTTTCAACGCCATTCTATCCATTAAATGGTGCTGTTGATGAGGCCCTCTTTTTATCCAATCGGTTTCCTGAAGCACTAAGATATTCATTCAGCATCACACATCAGAACTCTGCACTCTTCTCAATATTTTCCCAATTTTCTTCAAACCAGGTATGTACATTTTTCAGGCCGGTCTCAAATTTCATCTGAGGTTTATAACCAAGTACTCTATTCGCTTTATCAACGCAGGAAAGAAGTTTTGTCTTTACATCCCAGTCCCTGCGTTCTTTAAAAGTAACTGCAGCTTCGTTATTCGTTAACCCGTTGACAATTGTTGCCATTTCAATGACCTGATGATCTATCCCTGAACCAAGGTTAAAAGCCTCACCAATGGCTTCTTCTTCTATACCCATGGCAACCAGACCATTGACAATGTCTCCTACATAAGTCCAGTCTCTTGTTTCTGTGCCGTTACCGGTAATTGGGAGTGACAGTCCTTTCATCGCCCAGTAGAAAAAGTTGGGGATTACATTTCTATACTTTCCTGGAACTTCCCCTGGCCCATAGGAGTTGAAGAAGCGAGCGTTTGCAATGGGCATATTGTAAAGATTATGGAAGTAATTGGTGTACAGTTCACCAAGAAGTTTCGTTACCTGATAAGGTGTGTGAAGACTGATTGAAATATCATGTTCTTCGAATGGCATTTTGGAATCAAGCCCATAAACTCCGCATCCGGATGAGGAATAAACAAACCGCTTTACATTAACAAGTTGAGCGTACTGAAGAACCTTGAGAATCCCTATACCATTGATCATGAGGTCTTTCTCAGGGTTGTCAACAGAATTCTGGTTTGCAAAATGAGCAGCTAGATGGAATACATAATCAGGTTTTTCTTTGAAAACCCGCTTGAGCATTTCATCATTCAAAATACTCCCTTTAACAAAAAAGATGTTATCTGCTTCTGGTATGTTCCACTCATAAGAAGAGGAGAGATCATCTAATATGATAACCTTATGTGCGTTCATCTCTGAGAGTTTTCGGCAGAGGTTTCCTCCAATAGCACCAGCTCCTCCAGTAACAAGTATAGTTTTTCCTTCATAATCACTTGTATAGTCTCTCACTTTATTCACCTATTCTGTAATATTTTTTCATCCATTCTACTGTTCTGCTTATCCCCTCTTCTGGAGAAACTTTTGGATTATGTTTAAGGTCTCTTATGGCTTTAGAACAATCAATTGTTTTTACTTTTGTTGTAAACTCTTCTGCCCCTTCATAAGTAACAAGGGAATCATCTATACCTACGGCTTTCAACACAAGATCTGAATATTCTTTAATATCTTTCTCCCATTCAGGCCTTCCAGCTACATTGTAGACCTCTCCAGGAATGAAATTATCAACAATATTTGCCCAGGTATTACAGGAATCTTCAACGAAGTCGATTATTCGTTTATGTCCGCCATGCACCGTGTACGGTTTATCATGGAGGGCCAGATAGATAAATTTGGGAATAAAACCTCGATAAGGTGTGTAATGTTCATAGGGACCATAACAATTTACGGGACGAACCCTGACAGTCTCTGTTCCAAACATCTTCGCAGAGTTCATACACATAAGCTCCCCGTCCCATTTAGTGATGGCATAGTCATTCATTTGATAAGTATCTTTAATGGGGTTATTTTCCATCACATCTTCGGTCATAACCCCATTATAATCTCCATACACTTCTGCACTGGAATAAAAAATCATGCGGAATTTGAGTTTCTCCTGGAGCCGAAGCATATTCTTAGTGCCTATCACATTGGTCTGCCAGAGATTTTCATAGTAATCCTCTCCATTCCATCGACCATATTCGGCTGCTAAATGATAGACGTAGTCGAATTTTGATTGTTCAAAAATTCTTTCAACTTGTCTATAGTTTCTGACATCAGCTCTAATGTAATTTTCACGCCTGGTGTTATAGAGATCAGCCGCGATTACTTCGTGACCTCTATTTTTCAATTCATTAACAAGATTTGTACCGATGAAACCTGCTCCACCAGTAACAAGTATTCGTTGGGTTTCCATATTTTTTCTCCGGGTCTTTAATAATAATTTATTAATATTTAACTGACGGTATTATTTCGAAACTTCTCCGCATATATCTAAAGCAATTTTTTCCGTAGCTTCATCTCTATATTGATTACTCCAATTTTTCTCCTTGATTGCATTCTTGCATATGTCTACGATTAATTTTGCCGCAGTCCCATTGCCATAGGGATTACTCCAATGTTTTTCCCTAACTGCATTCTTAGCATGGCTGAGTATTACAAGCGGGTTCACACCTGCAAGAACATTGGACCCGACTTCCAGAGTTTCCGGACGCTCAGTATTATCCCTTAAAGTAATGCAAGGTACTCCCAGTATGCAGGTTTCTTCCTGTAAGCCTCCGGAATCTGTTAATACAAATTTGGCATTAGCTTCCAGTTGAAGGAACTCAAGAAATCCCTGTGGAGGGATAATATTAATTCCTTCTAGAGAAAAGCCGAACTGTTTTACCATTTTTTCAGTTCTTGGATGAATCGGAAAAATGATTGGAAGTGCAAAATAATCCTTAATCAATTTTAGTCCTGTAATAATTCCTTCCATCCTTTCTTTGATATCTACATTCTCAGCTCGATGAAAAGTAACAAGGATATATTTTTTAGGAAATAGGCCCAGTTTTTTCAGTACATCTACTTTATTTTTTGCAATTTCGATATTTTGATATACTGCATCGACAACGGTATTTCCCGTGACAAAGATCTTTTCAGGATCAATTCCCTCTTTTACTAATTGTTGATATGAAGTTTCAGTTGGAGCAAAAAGATAATCGGAAATATGGTCTGAGACAATGCGATTTATCTCTTCTGGCATATTTCGGTCAAAGCTCCTGAGACCAGCCTCAACATGCCCAACTTTAATATTTAATTTAGCTGCCACAAGACTTGCAGAAAGAACGGTATTAGTATCTCCCTGTACAAGAACAATGTCAGGTTGTACCATGGAGAGAACATTTTCAATACCCATCATGATTTTACCAGTCTGTGATGCGTGGGTTCCAGAACCTGTATCTAAGTTGTAGTCAGGTTGAGGAAGAGTTAGCATATCAAAAAAAATACGATCCATTTCATAGGAATAATGCTGACCAGTGTGAAGTATGAAATATTTCAGGTTTAGTTTTTCGCATTCTGTTATGACAGGAGACATTTTGATAATTTCCGGTCGTGTACCTAGAATAATACCGATCATTGCTATTAACACCTTTTTTAATAATCTTAGTTTTTATTACTTTAGCAACCAATTCAACATAAATTCTAAGTATTATTCACCATATTTAGCATGAAACTGCTGCCATCTGCAAGCACTTTCATTGGTTGTGCATGTTATTCGAAGAATATCATGTACGTTTGTATTCGCCATATTGTGGATTGAACTAACACATTGTTAGACTGAAAGTATTAGACTGAAATCCCGCACAGTATCGGTATCTCAAGAGAATTATATAACAAATATAACGCTCCAATTTATATACTGCCTGAAAAATGAAGTTTATAAACTGCCAGCCACTTACATAAAGAAATTACGCTATCTTCACGTCCTTCAAAATTGTAGATATAGAATGTAGTAAGATACCTGTCAAAGCCATGAAACTTCCTACGATAATAAACAGAATCATGAGCATTGTAGGCCCAAAATACAAACTTTTTCCCATCGTGAAATCCTGTACAAAATAAGCGCCCATAATAAAACCACTTATTCCAAGAATCAATCCCGGGACTGTAAGGTAGTAAAGAGGTTTGTTGAATTCGATATCTTTTAAAATCATAAAAAGAACTCCAAAGCCGTGTTTTATCGGGTTTACAGTTGAACAGTCTACGTCGTATCGGACGCCAATTTCAACTTCGGCTATACGAAGGCCGGATTTGCCTGCATCTGCAAGCATTTCGCTTTCAATAGCCATACCCTGAGCTTTGAAGCGGAAAACATTTTTCGTTGAGGCTGCAAAGGCGCGAAAGCCGCTCTGGGAATCGGTAATCTGAAGTCCTGAATTTAGCTTGGTGGCCCCGTCAAGAATAGTCTGGCCAACACGACGGTAGGAAGGAGTGTTCTTATCCAGTCCGTTTAAGTATCTGCTACCGTTGACCATGTCGGCTTCACCTTTAATAATAGGATCAACAAGCTTCGGGATCTCGGCAGGATTGTGCTGACCATCTGAGTCCATTGTAACTATAATATCTGCGCCCAGGTCGTCTGCGGCTGCAAAACCGGTCTTGAGGGCTGCGCCTTTCCCTTTGTTTGCCTCATGAACAATTACCTCGGCTCCTGCTTTTTTTGCAATCTCGGCTGTCCGGTCCGAACTGCCATCATCGACCACAATTACGCTGTCGGCATAGTATCTGGTAAGTAGGACTACACTTCCTATGGAAATTTCTTCATTATAGGCAGGAAGGATCACTGTGACATTCTGCGGGGCTGTGCTCTTTACACACTCACTTTGTTTTTGGACTATGCGCTGGGCACTCTTATCCACTATTTTTTCTTTGCTCAATTTGGATGACCCCTGGATATTATGCAATTTAAAGTGAATTTGCCTATGAGCCTGAAAGGCCATTTAATTCCGATAATATTATAAGTGTCTAATATATACTGCGATATTAACTTTTTGGAGACTAATATGAAAAACTATCATATAAATTTACTGCAATTCATTTAATCAATGTAAATAATTGGAGAATAATGTTATTGTTCATCCTTTTTTTTATAAATGAGTATAAAATTAAATTATTTAGGTAAGGTCATGTATCTATAGCTATATAAATATAAATTTTCCGTGAATGATATCATACAAAGCATAACTCGATACTCCAAAAAAGTTATCCTGTAAATCGCAGGGCATGTTTTTCTATATTTGGCAGACAAAATTCGCATTTGGTGGAGTATTTCCATAATATGTCGAATACTGGGTCACTCGCGGCAATATATGACTATAAGGGGAAAGGCCGGAGTAAAAACACGAGGATTAGTCAGACAGCTTCAGTCGGAATTACGGCTTTTTACGGCATATTTAATCAAGTCTGATATTTAAAGTTATAAGATTCCTTTAACAGTAATGAAAATCTCGGCCAGAGTCAGCAGGATCATCAAAAGGGTATATACGGGATTAAAGCTTCTGCTGGAATGTTAGCCAAATTGGTTAGTTCCTATCATTTCTAACAAGTTTAGCCATTTTTACTGAGAAATCTTTCAATAGATTTGTCTCTCTAAAGCGAGAATTCTAACTGAATCGACATATATATAAAGTTAAAAAATAATTAAGTTTGCTAATGAGATCTTTAAATTTGCTACAAAGATTTGCAAAAAGAAATTAAAAAATCTATGCCTCTTCGATTTAATAAATTGTGTAAGATAACTATGAGCGAAAAATTCAGGGTAATACTATCGAAGTAGCAAAAATAACGATATCGAAGAGAGAAATCGAACAGGGGACTTTTTAAGGAGTAGGCAAAATTGGGTCTGAGTGATATTTACTATTATTTTATTGCATTTGCTATGATGGCTGGTGTAATAATTGCTTACCTGCTTAATCTGGATACAGACCAGAAACCAAATGGAATAATTTATGTCAGGTTTGGAACTTCAGATGATCTCTGAATATAAAAATAATATTTTAGTTATTTTGCATTTAAAATGAAGAGTGAAATTATTCTCGACATGAAACTAAAGATTTGATAAATTATCCCTTTTAATTTTTGACAAAATAGAGGGAAAGAGTTTGTCCAAAGTTGCATTATATTATATTATATTTGATGGAGAATTATAATTATTCTAAGATTGGAGAGTTTGTGAATATAGGGGTTTGGAGAATATGTTACAATCAGTGACTTGTGAAATTGATAAAAATAGGTTGTAGAAGTTGAAGGAGAGAGAAGGTATGATTCTTCAAAGCCTGATGGAACTCCGAGAAAGTTGATAAATGTTTCAATGTTAAATGGGTTTGGATGGAAAGCTAAAATTCCATTGAGATATAGAATTAAAGGTACTTATAAGGGGTATCTTCAGTTGAAATCATGATTTGAGCTTGATAAAAATCCACACCTATATAAAAATGTTTGAGAATATGAGGGGCGACAAAATTCAATGAATCTTATAAAAACAACTATAAGAGGCCTCATAATACTGGAACCTAGAGTTTTTGCAGATGACCGAGGGTATTTTTTTGAGAGCTACAGCAAAAAGACTCTAGATAATTTAACAGGAAAAGAATACAACTTCATCCAGGACAACGAATCTAAATCTTCATATGGTGTAATCCGGGGCCTTCACTACCAACTAGCTCCTTATAGCCAAGCAAAACTTGTAAGAGTTCTGGAAGGAAGAGTATATGATGTTGCCGTAGATCTGAGAAAGAACTCACCAACTTTTGGAGAATGGGTGGGTGTAGAACTCTCCGGTGATAACAAAAGGCAATTTTTAATTCCAAAAGGCTTTGCTCACGGTTTTTCTGTCCTGAGTGAAACTGCTATTTTTGCTTACAAATGTGATGAATATTATCACCCAGAAGCCGAAGCTGGTATCATTTGCAATGACCCCTCCTTAAATATTGATTGGAAAATACCTGAAAAAGATGAAAAATTTTCAGAGAAGGATAAGTTTCTGCCAGAATTGAAAAATGCCAAAATGAGTTTTTGATTGTAAAATGTTTACCCAAAAAATATCTATAAATCTACAAAAAAAGGTGATTGAATTGAAATTGCTTGTAACAGGCGGCTGCGGATTTATAGGCAGCAACTTCATCCGTTATATTTTGAAAAAATATCCATATTCTCAAATTGTAAATCTTGATAAACTAACCTACGCCGGAAACCCCGCAAACCTCAAAGATCTTGAGGACAATCCGAACTACTCTTTTGTCAAAGGCGACATCTGTGATCCTGTTGTTGTCAATGAAGTTATGAAAAAGGTAGATCAGGTTGTTCACTTTGCAGCAGAAAGTCATGTAGACCGTTCAATTGAGGATGGATCGGTCTTTGTAAGGACAAACGTACTTGGAACAAACACCCTTCTTCAGAGTGCCCTTGCAAATAAAATCAAAAAATTCATTCATGTTTCAACTGATGAAGTTTATGGAAGCACTATGGATGGTTCTTTTTCCGAAAAAGACAATCTAAATCCCTCAAGTCCCTATTCCTCAAGTAAAGCAGGCTCAGATCTCCTTGCAATGTCCTATTATACTACATATGGCTTGCCGGTATGTATAACCCGCTGCACAAACAACTTCGGCCCCTACCAGTACCCTGAAAAACTAATTCCTTTTTTCATCAGCAGACTAATGGAAGGAAAAAAAGTCCCTATCTATGGGACAGGCCTGAATATCCGGGATTGGATTTATGTCGAAGATCACTGTTCTGCAATAGACTTTGTCCTCCACAACGGAAGTAGTGGTGAAATCTACAATATAGATGGCGGAAACGAACTTACAAACCTCGAAATTACTCACCGTATTCTTAAAATGCTTAGCAAAGACGAATCTTCAATCGAATACGTTGAAGACCGAAAAGGTCACGATTTACGTTACTCTCTTGATGGCAGTAAACTGGAAAAGATGGGTTGGAAACCTCAGTATGAATTTGATACTGCCATCGAACAGACAGTCAAGTGGTATGTGGAAAACAGATGGTGGTGGGAGCCATTAAAACATTGATTATCGGTGCCGACGGAATGTTAGGATTCGATCTTTGCAAAGTGTTTCCGGATGCTGTGAAACTGACACATAAAGATATTGATATCACAAACAGAGAACAGGTTATTGAATCGATTTTAAAAATAAAACCTGCTGTTGTAATAAATGCAGCAGCGTATACCAATGTAGACGGCTGCGAAGACAACCAGGAATTTGCTTTTCAGGTCAATGGACACGGACCGGGGTATATTGCAGAAGCCTGCGCCAAAGTAGATGCAAAGCTTGTCCATTTCAGTACTGATTACGTTTTTGATGGCTCTAAGGAAGAATATATCGAATCTGACATCACAAACCCGATTAATATCTACGGTCACTCGAAACTTCTCGGTGAAAGGAAGATCCTCGAGAATATGGCTGACTACATAATTATAAGAATTTCCTGGCTTTTTGGGATTCATGGGAAAAACTTTGTTGAAACCATGCTGAAATTATCCAAAGAAATGGATAATGTAAAGGTGGTCAATGACCAATTCGGAAAACCAACATATACGATTGACTTGGCAAATAAAATAAAAGAAATTGTGGAACTCGGACCTGGAATTTACCATATTACAAATGACGGGGTCTGTTCCTGGTATGAATTTGCTTCTTCTATTATCGAGAATGTGGTACCCTGTACTAGCGAAGAATTCTCCCGAAAAGCAAAGAGACCAAAATATTCAGTCCTTGTGAATACTAAAACCGAACCCATGAGACACTGGAGAGAAGCACTTACGGATTATTTGAAGGAGAGAAATATATGAAAGGCGTTATACTTGCAGGCGGAACAGGCAGCAGACTGTATCCTCTAACCAAAGTGACAAACAAACACCTTTTACCGGTTTATGACAAACCAATGATTTACTATCCAATCGAGACTCTAATAAACGCCGGAATAAAAGATGTAATGATAGTGTCTGGCAGAGGGCATGCAGGGCATTTTTTAGAACTTTTAGGTTCCGGAGCAGATCATGGAGTACATTTTACATATGAAATTCAGGAAAAGGCTGGAGGAATTGCCCAGGCACTTAGTTTAGCTGAAGATTTTGTCGATGGGGACAGTGTAACTGTTATTCTTGGGGATAATATCTTCCAGGACAACATCAAAGAGAATGTTACAAATTTTAATAATGGTGCCAAAATTTTTCTGAAAGAAGTGCCTGATGCCCATAGGTTTGGAGTTGCTGAATTGAAGGATGAGAAAGTAATAGGGATCGAGGAAAAACCAAAAAATCCTAAATCTAATTTTGCAGTTACAGGGCTTTATATCTATGATTCAGAAGTTTTTAATGCGATTAAAACTCTTAAGCCTTCAGGAAGAGGAGAACTTGAGATTACTGATGTAAATAATTATTACATAAGTAAAGGTGCCATGGAATATGGGATTCTTGATGGATTTTGGAGTGATGCAGGAACTTTTGAAAGTTTATTGAGGGCAGGAATGTTGATCAAGAAGCATAGAAAATAATAAGTTGCCTAAAAATTTAAATATTTGAGGGAAAGTAAATGGAAGCTCATAAATTCAGAATCAAAAATTCTTTAAAGTTTTTACTGAAGCTAATAAAAATTTCTAATATGAATTATATTATAGGTTCCAAACACACATGCAATATTTGTGGACATCACTTTAACTCATTTGTCCCATGGAAAGGATATGTTCCACAAAGAGTCAAAAAATATAATATAATAGGAAGTGATATTCAAAACTTTGGATGTTGGCACTGTGGAGCACATGATCGATTACGTCATCTGATCTTATATTTTGATAAATTAAATATGTGGAATGAATTGGAAAATAAAAGTATACTTCATATCGCTCCTGAAAAATATTTACAGGATATCCTAGCATTAAAAACTAATGAGTACTTAGCTGGAGATCTCTTTCCAGATCCAAAAAACAAATTAGTACAAAAAATGGATATTACCAATTTACACTTTACAAACAACTGTTTTGATTTTATAATTTGTAATCATGTTTTGGAACATGTGCCTGATGATCTAAAAGCGATGGAAGAATTATACAGAGTTTTAAAACCAAGAGGAAAGGCAATCTTACAGACCCCTTATTCAGAAGAAATATCAGATTCATATGAAGATAATTCCATAAATGATGAAAAGAGCAGATTGGAACATTTTGGTCAGAAAGACCATGTTAGAATTTATGGATTGGATTTCTTTGAGAAGTTAAAATCCGTCGGATTTGAGCTAAATATTGTTCGCCATGATGATCTTTTTGATGAGAAGGAATCTTATATTTACGGTGTGAATCCAAGAGAGAATCTGATATTGGTATCAAAGTGATGACCTATACCTAAGTATGGCAAATCCTACTAACTAATTCAGTATATTATCACGAAAAACTCACCAAATTCACTGAATGATATCGATGAAAATGTAAACATCAAAATACTTTCAATAAATTTTAATCCCACTTTCCGCACTTGAATACAAATGTAGAATTTATTTGCCGAATTGCCCAAAATTATCCTTAAAATAAGGATGGCATTTTGAGTTATTGTTATTTTGAGAAATTGATGACACTCTTTGTGTACATCTGCGGAAAGTAGGCTAATTAACAGAAAAGGGATATAACATGATTAATACTACTAAAAAAGATTTGTCTGATCCCCTTTGGTTAGGCAAGTGTGAGACTATAAATGTCACTAAAACATATCTCCCTGATCGTGCCAAGCTAGACAAATATATAGACAAAATTTACAGCACTGCGTGGGTGACCAATAATGGACAATTAGTTAAAGAACTGACCGTAAGACTTGAAGAATATTTAGGTGTCCAAAATTTGTTACTCGTAGCAAGTGGAACTCTTGCTTTACAAATTACATATAAAACTCTTGGAGTGGGTGGGCAAGCGATAACTACTCCTTTTAGCTTTGTTGCCACTACTAGTTCTCTCGTATGGGAAGGAATTGAACCCATTTTCGTAGATATAGATCCCGAAACATTTTGCATCGATTCATCCAAAATTGAAGAAGCTATAACGCCAAAAACCACAGCAATAGTACCAGTTCATGTATTTGGTAATGCCTGTGAGGTAGAAAAAATTGAAAAGATTGCACAAAAGTACGGATTAAAAACTATCTATGATGGAGCACATGCCTTTGGAGTACAATACAATGATAGAAGTTTACTATCTTATGGTGATGCGACAATACTTAGCTTCCACGCTACCAAGCTTTTTCACACTATAGAAGGTGGAGCTATTATCTTCAGAAACAAAGAAGATCTTGAAAGAGCTAAACTGATGATTAACTTTGGCATTAATGGTCCAGATTCGGTTGTGGAGTTAGGCATAAACGCTAAAATGAACGAATTTCAGGCTGCAATGGGTCTTTGTGTTCTGGATGAAATCGACATAATATTGGAACAAAGAGCTGAAATCTGGAACTATTACGAAAACACCCTCAAGAACCAGGTGCAATTCCAAAAACGCAACTGTCGTTGTACTAACAATTACAGCTATTTCCCAGTGCTGCTAGAAAGTGAGAAAAAAATTTTAAAAGTCACGACTGCAATGAATTCCTTGGGTATTTATCCAAGACGATATTTCTATCCTTCGTTGAATACGCTCAAATATCTGAAACAGTGGATGCCCCAAAAAATATCAGAGAATATTGCGACCAGAGTAATCTGTTTGCCAATTTACGCAGGATTGTCAGTAAATAGAATGAAAGACGCAATTAAAATAATAACTTGCAAGCACTAACTTTCAAGCGCCACTTTACATAAAATGAGCTCGATTACCAATGGAGAGACCATTGTACGAAAAAGTGGAGAAAAAGAATCGATGTGTTAACCAGCAGTTAAAATTATTTTGATATGTAGTGGATTTTTTATGAAAATAGGATTAATGCAACCGTACTTTTTGCCATATATTGGCTATTGGCAACTATTGAATACAGTAGATAAATTTGTAGTTTACGATAATGTTCAATATATCAAAAACGGCTGGATAAATCGTAATCGAATACTACTAAATTCAAAAGATTTTTATATCACAATTCCCCTTAAAACCGACTCTTATTCTATAGATATCAATGAAAGGTTCATTTCCAATGAATATTTTGACAAACATGCAGATAAACTTATTCGAACAATTAGATATGCTTATCAAAAAGCACCATATTTCAAAGATGTCATGCCAACTATAGAGCAATGTTTGCGCTATAAAGAGAAAAATCTTTTAACATTTATTTTTAATTCAATACAGGTAATTTCCAAATATCTTGGGATAACTACTAAAATTATTTTTTCATCAAATATTGAAATGGATCACTCGTTAAAAGGCCAAGAGAGAGTAATAGAGATATGTAGAAAGTTATCGGCTACAAGATATATAAATCCAATTGGAGGCTTAGAACTTTATGACAGTAAGTCATTTGAAGTGAATGGTATAGAACTTAGATTTATAAAATCAAAAACAATACAGTATACACAATTTGACAATGAGTTCATGCCGAATTTATCAATCATGGATGTAATGATGTTTAATTCGACAGATGACATTAAAGAAATGCTCTATATGTATGAACTTATCAAAAACTAAGATATGTTAGATCAAATCAAAATCTGGAAACTGAGTCTAGTTAAGCTGAATAGTTATAATTTCCTAAAAAATAATGCAGAATCCACTTTCCGCACTAAATACATATGTAGAATATATTTGCCTAATTGCCTAACAATGATCTTTTAATGCACATTTCGAACCCTAATACTCTTGTGCCACTATGCTATACTAAAATATCATTTTGTTGATATAAGGTCAATAAAATATCCAATAATCAAACATTATTGTCCTATGTTGGCAGGGGTTCTAAATGTGTATTTTAAGATCAGGACAGCGTTTTTAGGCTACTGTTATATTGAGAAGGTTTATGACATTTTTGTGTACATATACGAAAAGTGAGCAGATGTAGGGCATATAAGTTTTTCCGAATAATAAATAAGAGATACAATGATGTGAAAGGATAGAGGACTATGTGTTTAAATTCTCCAATAGGTGGCTATTTTGAAATAGAGACAAATAACTTTGGTTCTCTTTTTCATGATAAGGCAATTGCAGTAAATAGCGGTAGAAACGCATTGGAGCTTATATTACGAAATATGACAATAGATAAAATTTATATCCCATATTATATTTGTGATGTTATCCTGGAGCCAATTAAAAAAAAGGGTGTTGAGTATGCGTTTTATCATTTGGATGACAAATTTTATCCATTAACTGATTCAATTAAAAAGAAGGATGCACTCCTATATGTTAATTACTTTGGCATTTTTAGTCGAAACGTAAAAGAGCTTTCAGAAAAATATAATAATCTTATAATTGATAATACTCAAGCATTTTTTTCAGAACATCTAAGGGGAACCTATTCTTTTTACTCTCCACGTAAATTTTTTGGTGTGCCTGATGGGGGATTCGCTTACATAAATAAAGATCTCGATACAGATCTTGAAATAGATAAATCATATGAACGAGTTTCACATTTATTAAAAAGAGTGGAAGATGGCCCCGAAAAGGGGTATCAAAATTTTAGAGAGAATGATGCGAAGCTGGCCAATTTGCCGATTCGGAAAATGTCTATGCTTACTAATAAATTATTGAAAAATATAAATTATGAAAAATGTAGAAAAATTAGGAATGAAAATTTTACATATTTACATGAAAAATTGAAAAAAGACAATGAATTGAGAGATATAATCAATGATACTATTATCGATGGTCCGATGGTGTATCCTTATTTGAATAAAAATAATGATAACTTGAGGAATTTTTTAATAAAAAACAAAACTTTTGTTGCAAAATATTGGCCTAATATCCCTAAATGGGTTGATAATAAAAATTCGGTAGAGGCCTACTTATACAATTATTTAATTCCTTTACCAATAGACCAAAGATATGATAATAATGACATGAAAATAATCGTGGAAAGGGTAAAAAATGGACAAAATAATTAATGTTTTAGTTTTCCCTTGCGGAGCTGAAAATGCAATTGAAATACACACAGCTTTAAAAAATGTGGTTAATATAAATTTATTTGGTGGCTCTGGAAAAGAAGACCATGGAAGTTTTATTTTTAAAAATTATATTGGTAAGATTCCCTACATCACAGAGTCAAATTTTGTAGATTATCTTAATGATTTAATAAATAAAAACAATATTGATATAATAATTCCTACACACGATGATGTTTCATTGTTTCTTGCACAAAATCAAGAACGAATCTATGCTAAAATAGCAGTGCCAGGATTAAATCAAGCAGAAATTTGCAGAAGTAAAAAAACCACCTATCACTTATTTAAAAATGAAATGTTTTGTCCTCAGGTATACAATTCCGATGACCCCATAGATAAATTCCCCCTTTTTGTAAAACCTGATAAAGGACAAGGAGGGAAAGGCGCATTCATTGTTGAAGATTCTGGTGGTCTTACTAATAAGAAATTGAAATTACAGGATGAATTCGTTGTTACAGAATATTTACCAGGCGAAGAGATTACTGTGGATTGCTTTACTGACCGACATGGAATATTGAGATTTATAGGACCTAGAAAAAGGAACAGAGTATTTGGCGGAATTAGTGTAAATTCTTTTACGGTACCTCTTTCAAATGAAATTGAAACTATATCAAATAAAATAAATCAAAAAATCAAAATGAGAGGTTTATGGTTTTTCCAACTAAAAAAAGATGAACTCGGCAAGTACAAACTACTTGAAATTTCAGTAAGAACAGCAGGAACCATGAACTTATATCGAGGCCTTGGTGTAAACTTTCCTCTATTAACGGTTTATGACATGATGGATTACGATGTTGAGATCATTCCTAATAATTACTATTTAGAGGTAGATAGGGCTCTATTTAACAGGTATAAATGCAATATGGACTATGATACAATTTATATAGATTTTGATGATACCATAACAAAAAAAGGCAAGGTAAATCCTTTTGTATTGTTATTCCTTTATAATGCCAAAAATAATAACAAATTCATAAAGTTAATCACAAGACATGAATCTGATTTGTACAGTACACTAAATAAACTTGCTATTCATCCAAGTCTGTTTAATAGTATAATTCACATTAAACCAGATGAAGAAAAATATAGAATAATCTCAGAAAAAAGCAAGGTTATTTTTATAGACAACTCCTTTAAAGAACGGTTGAAAGTGAAAAAAAATTTAGATATCCCTGTTTTTGATGTAGATGCAATTGATACATTGATTGACTGGAGGGAATAAAAAATATGATTAACATAAAAAACAAAGGAGATGAAATATCATCATTAATTAGAAAAGATTATATGAAAATTTTTGAGGACGAAAATATTCCAAAATATATATTGGGTATAAATAAGTATTCAGAAGTACTTCATTCTTTTTTGATCTCAAAAAAAATCATATTATCTGGGTTTATTGATGATTATACTAATAAAAAAGTACATTCCGATGTTAAAATATATAAAATGGAAGAAGTAAAAAATAAAGACTCAGTTGTTTTTTCATGTGTCGTCGATGGCAAGCCAATTACTGCTAGAAATAAATTGACAATGAACGGATTTTATCGAATAATTGACTACTATCAATTATTAGTAACCTTTCCATTTGAATTAAAAATGATTGATTTTTGTAGCGAGAACCAAAAAGATATAATTAAAAACATCGACAAATATAAATGGGTACATAATAATTTATATGATAGCTTGTCTAAAGAAACATTAGATTTGTTATTAGATTTTAGATATAACTTTGATTTAAGTGTGATGAAATCCTTTAAAATAAAATTAGAGATGCAATATTTTGAAGATTTTATAAAAGTATCACGCAATGAAATTTTTGTAGATGGTGGGGGATTTGATGGAGGAACAACCAAAAAATTTATTGACTTATGCCCAGACTATAAAGAAATATACTTTTTTGAACCTAATCCTTCAATGTTAGAAAAAGCTAAATCAGATTTAATTAATTATAAAAATATTAAGTATTATAAAAAAGGTTTATGGAATGAAAATAAAAAATTAAATTTTGATGATAGTTTGGGGTCTGCTTCTAAAATTAGTAATGTTGGCAATAAATTAATAAATGTTGTTAAACTAGATGATGTTCTCGACAGTCCTACGACTTTTATTAAGTTAGATATTGAGGGAGCAGAGTATAATGCTATAAAGGGAGCAGAAAAAACCATTACAAAATATAAACCAAAATTAGCGATTTGTGTATATCATAACCAGTCTGATTTTTGGAGAATACCACTTTTGATTAAACAATATAGAAGTGATTACAAGATTTTTTTAAGACATTATACAGAAGGGATTTACGAAACAGTTATGTATTTTATATAAACAAATTCATTTCGAACCCTAACACTCTTGTGCCACTATGCTATACTAAAATGTCATTTTGTTGATATAAGGTCAATAAAATATCCAATAATCAAACATTATTGTCCTATATTGGTAGGGGGTCGAAATGTGTAATCTAACACAAACACCCATATATAAAGTAGTCAAAATTTGGATACTTGTAAACCATACTGAACATGTTTAGTTATAAAGTGTTGTTCGAATAATCCATAAAAATGTGACCATATATGAATTCTACTAATTCCCTCCGCCACAAAACGATTGCAGGGGTAATTTGGACTTTCCTTAATCAACTCTTTAGCTCTGGAATTCAGACAACCACGACACTAATATTAGCGTGGTTTCTGCTTCCTGAAGATTTTGGTCTTATGGCCATGATCACGATCTTCTTTGCTCTTGCTCACTCTTTAGTGGATTCAGGCTTTAGCCAGGCATTAATCCGCAAAAAAGAAGTTACTCAAACTGATTATTCCACAGTGTTCTATACAAATTTATTGATGGGATTTTTGGCTTATGCACTTCTTTTTACCTCTGCACATCTCATAGCCAGTTATTACAATGAACCAAGATTAGTAGTGTTAATTCGGGTAGTGGGGTTGGTAGTCATTATCAATTCATTTCAACTGGTGCAGGTCTCAGATCTTACCCGAAAATTGAATTTTAAAATCCAATTTAAAATAACTTTACCTTCAGCTATATTTTCCGGAATAGTTGCAATCTCTATGGCAGCACTGGGCTTTGGTGTTTGGAGCCTGGTAGCTCAAATGCTGGTATCATCTTTTTCCAATACACTACTTTATTGGATTGTTAATAAATGGAGGCCAAGTAAAGATTTTTGTGTAGAATCATTTAATGAAATGTTTGGCTTTGGTTCAAAACTATTAGCTTCTGGCCTAATAGATACTGCGTTTCAAAACGTTTATGTACTAGTTATTGGCAAGATATTTTCAGCGACGGTGGTAGGCTACTATTTTTTCGCCCAGAGAGCTCAACAGATCGTAGTAGTACAACTAACAGGAGCAGTACAAAAGGTTACTTACCCTGCCCTATCGAGTTTACAAGATGACAATGTAGCTCTTAAGGATTATTATCGAAAAATTATTCAGGTTGTTACCTATGTTATATTCCCTTCTATGATAGTTCTTGCAGTGCTGGCTAAACCTCTATTTAGTCTTATGCTAAAAGAAAACTGGTTACCTGCTGTACCTTATTTACAACTGTTATGTATAGAGGGTTTATTATATCCCCTTCATGTAATTAACTTGAATATTATAGTAGTTAAAGGAAGATCGGATCTTTTATTGTATTTGGAAATATTTAAAAAAATTATGATTGCAATAATTATATTGGTTAGTATACACTTTGGTATTTTTGGTATTCTAATAGGACAGATTGTTAGTTCATTCTTAGCTTATATCCCCAATAGTTATTTTTCAATTAAACTGATTGACTACTCTACACTGGAACAGTTACAAGACTGTATCCCTACACTTTTATTAGCGGTTACCATGGGTGGTTTTATGTACGCGACAGGCTCGTTTTTACGATCTGAAGACTTTGAATATGTACTGGTGACCGGGTTAGCTGGAGCCACGTTCTACATATTAACAAACTACTTGTTAAAAATGCCTGCACAATTGCTAGTATTGCAGATAATCAAAGAACAATACTTAAAGACGAGACATTTAACAAGGAGCCTAAATCATGGATAAAACACAAAAGCCATTAGTTAGTATCTGTTGTATTACTTATAATCATGAAAAATATATAAGAGATGCCATTGAAAGTTTTCTCATGCAGAAAACTGACTTCCCCTTTGAAATTATCATACACGATGATGCATCAACAGACAGAACAGCAGATATTATTAGAGAATATGAGAAAAAATATCCGGATGTAATAAAGCCAATCTATCAAACAGAAAATCAGTATTCAAAAGGCGTGAATACAGCGTTTATAACTTTTAAAAAGGCAAAGGGAAGATATATTGCTATTTGTGAAGGTGATGATTATTGGACTGATCCAATGAAATTGCAGATACAGGTAACATTTTTAGAAAAAAATCCAGATTATGTTATTACATATTCAGCTATTAAACCTTTTGACGAAAATGGAATCCTAAAGACTGATTTTGGTGGAGCTTTAAAAGATCTGAGTGAAGAACAACTCAAGCGTGCCGCTTCGATTTATACATTAACAACTTGCTTTAGAAATGTGATTAAAGAATTTCCTCCTGAATTTTCAATTGCAAAAATAGGTGATTTAATTATATGGTCACTTCTCGGGGCTTATGGAAAAGGAAAATTTATTGGCGAAATTAAACCTGGTGCTTATAGAGTACATGACGGTGGTGTTTTTTCAAAAAGATCTCTAAAAGAAAAAACATATATGAGTTTGACAACGCAAATATCTTTGATGCTATACTATATGAGAATTAATGACAGTATTACTGCTAATTACTTCATGGGACGAGTAATTAAATATCTCTTCTACTATATTGGTGTTCTACAAATAATAGAGTTATTTTTACGTTGTATTCCTGGTAAGATTTTAAGATTCTTTAAGCGGGTGAAAATTTATTGATTTATAAAAACTCTATATAATTTTGGTCTTATATAGATTTCTAAAATTTTATATAAAAATATAACTATAAAAGGAGTCACAAAACCAATGAAAGTTCTTATTCTTGCAGGAGGTCTTGGTACCAGATTATCCGAAGAAACCCATCTCATCCCAAAACCTATGGTTGAAATTGGTGGTAGACCGATCCTCTGGCATATTATGAAGCTGTATTCCCACTATGAGTTCAACGAATTTATCATTCTTTTGGGCTACAAAGGTTATGTTATCAAAGAGTTCTTTTCTAATTATTTCCTGCATCAGAGTGATGTGACATTTGATCTCAGCACAAATATCATGGAAGTCCATGAGATGCACTGTGAACCTTGGAAAGTCACTCTTATTGACACTGGGTTGATGACGCAGACAGGGGGACGTGTTCTCCGTGCGAAACCCTATGTGGGAAACGAAACCTTTATGCTGACATATGGGGATGGAGTTTCGAATGTAGATATTCAAAAACTTCTTGCTTTCCATAAATCACATGGACATGCAGCAACGGTTACTTCTGTTCAACCTGAAGGAAGATATGGCAATATTGTTTCTGATGAAGATGGTAAGATTGCTAATTTCATGGAAAAACCCCCTGGAGATGGAGCATGGATTAATGCAGGGTTTTTTGTATTGGAACCACGTGTTTTTGATTATCTGAAAGATGGAGACAATACGATTTTCGAACGCGCTCCATTGGAGAATCTTGCTAAAGATGGGGAGTTATATTCCTTTAAACACTATGGCTTCTGGAAGGCAATGGATACTCTTCGGGAAAAGACCCAACTACAGGAAATGTGGGATAAAGGAGATATCCCCTGGATGTTGGATTAACATGCTTTTCGAAGATATATTCCCTGGAAAATCAGTTCTGGTAACAGGGCACACAGGATTTAAGGGTTCATGGCTATGCCTATGGTTATCAAAACTTGGTGCCAGAGTACATGGTTACTCACTTCCTCCAAGTACAGATCCAAGTCATTATACAGAGGCAAGAATACATGAATTACTTGCATCAGAATATCTTGGAAATATCTGTGACAAATCGGTTTTTACTGAATATATTCATAAAGTGAGACCTGATTGTATATTTCACCTTGCAGCCCAGCCTATAGTTCTCAGATCCTATCAGGAACCTGTAGAAACATTTGAAGCAAATGTTATGGGGAGTGTTTATCTGATGGATGCTCTGCGAACACTAGATCATCCTTGTACTGTCATTATGATTACCAGTGACAAATGTTATCTCAATAAACATCAGATTTGGGGATACCGGGAATGCGATCCGCTTGGGGGTTTTGATCCCTACAGTGCGAGTAAAGCAGCAGCTGAAGTTGCAATTGCATCTTACCGAGACTCATATTTCCCACCCGATAAGATTAGAGAACATAAGATTCACCTAGCATCTGTTCGTGCCGGAAATGTTATAGGTGGAGGAGATTGGTCTGAAGACCGTATCATTCCAGATGCGGTACGCGCAGTAACCACAGGAACTTCTCTTGAACTGCGAAATCCTCAAGCCGTACGTCCTTGGCAACATGTACTGGAACCCCTTGCCGGATATCTGCTTCTTGCAGCAAAGATGATGTGCGAGGATCATTGTGGAAAGATTCCACTTGAATCGGCATGGAATTTTGGGCCTTTGCCAACAGAAGCTGCAACTGTTCTGGACATTATCCAACGATTCTATGGTGTATGGGGTTCTGGAGAAACCAAGTACGATCCAATTCTTACGCAAGTACCTGAAGCATCTTTATTGAGATTATCATCGGAGAAAGCAATGACTCACTTAGGCTGGAAGCCGATCTGGAATCTTTCAGAGACCATTGAAAAAACAGCGTCCTGGTATATGGATTATTATCTTCATAAAGGAGATGTACGTGAGCGCAGTTTTAGAGATGTCATGGATTATACAAAGGAGATGAAGTCTTAATATGCAGTTTGAAGAAACTTCATTGAAAGGTTGTTACGTAATTCGAACGACTCCGTTTACAGATCAGCGCGGTGTATTTGCCCGTTTTTTTTGTGAGAGAGAATTAGCGAAGGTTATTGGAGATCGGAAAATTGTAAACGTGAATTTTTCTCGGACATTGAAAAAAGGATCGATTCGGGGAATGCATTTCCAACGTTTTCCAGACGCTGAAATGAAATTTGTCCGATGTATCAGAGGGAAGGTCTTTGACGTTGCTGTTGATCTTCGTAAAGAGTCTCCAACTTATCTACACTGGTATGGAGTTGAACTCTCGGCCGAAAATATGAACATGCTTGCCATTCCTGAAGGATTTGCACATGGATTTCAGGCTCTTGAAGACGATGTAGAGATCATGTATCTGGTAACTTCCTTTTATTCACCAAGTTGCGAAGGTGGTCTGAATTATGCTGACCCACAGATTGCGATCTGCTGGCCTCTCCACATTACTGATGTATCGGAGAAAGATCTTCATCACCCCTATATTCGTGATGAACCAATAGCATTGTAAAGTCGATGAAATCAAATTGCAGGCGGCCACCCCATTCTAAACAGGCTGTCCGACAATTATTTGTAGTAATAAAAAAGTCCTGAAAAGAAAGCAAATACGACCTTTAAATCAAAAAAGAAGAAATTTATATATTACTAACGGTAATTGTCAGACAGCCTGTTAGTATGAGTTAGTGTAAAGGAATCATTTGAATAATATTATAATAATTATTGGTTGGGATGCGAATGCGAGTCTTGGTTACTGGTGCTACAGGATTTATAGGTAATCATGTTGTTCCTTGCTTATTAGATCAAGGAGTGGATGTTATTGCGACATCCCGTAATCAAAATAAAGCAAAAAATTATGACTGGTACCGCGAAGTGGAATATATCGAATGTGACTACCACAAAGATACTTTAGATTACTACAATGTTCTAGGAGAACCAGATATCATTATTCACCTTGCTTGGAATGGTCTTCCAAATTATAAAGATCCATTTCATGTTGAGATAAATCTTCCTGCAAATTGTTTTTTTCTAAAGAATTTTGTGGATGGAAGAATTAAAAAGATGGTTGTAACAGGTACCTGTTACGAATATGGCATGCAATCCGGCTGCTTACAAGAGTCAAACGTAACTCAACCGGTAACTCACTATGGTCTTGCCAAAGATGCGCTTCACAAGTACCTTGAATTTTTAGTCCATGATACTCAAATATCTTTTAATTGGGTGCGACTTTTCTATCTTTATGGAGATGGTCAAAATCAAAATTCTCTTCTTCCTCAACTTGAAAGAGCAATATCTGAAGGTAAAAAAACATTCAATATGTCTTATGGAGAGCAGCTACGTGATTATTTATCTATAGAAGATGTAGCACGCAATTTGTGCACAATTGCACTTCAGAGTGAAGTTAATGGAACTGTTAATTGTTGTTCAGGCAATCCAATATCAATTCGTCGCTTGGTTGAGGAGAGAGTAAAGATGTTACATTCTGATATAGCATTGAATCTGGGGTATTATCCATATCCCGATTATGAACCGATGGCTTTTTGGGGAGATACAACAAAATTAAGGGAGATTGTCGGGAGAGATGCATAATTATATATTCTTGTCCAATTTGCGCTTCAAAGGAGAAGATCGAGATATTCCGAGAGGATAATGTACCTATATTTCAGAATAAAATCTACTCAAGTGAAAGAGAAGCTCGCCTTGTTGAACTGGGATCAATATGTTTATCCTCATGTAGAAAGTGTGGTTTTGTCTGGAATTCAAATTTTGATTATGAGATGTTACATTATGATTCAAAATATCAAAATGAGCAATCATATTCAAGAGAATTTAAAAAACATCTATACAAAGTAAAGCAGATCATTGAAGAAAGAAATCCTCTAAAATCACATATTGTCGAAATTGGTTGTGGCAAAGGTACCTTTTTAAATATCCTTCATGATTCAGGATATTTTAATATAATGGGATTTGACCCAGCATACGAAGGAGAGTCTCCATTTATTCAAAAAAGTTACTATCCCCCAGAGGGCAACTATTCACATGCAGATCTTTTTATCATGCGTCATGTCCTTGAGCATGTACCGGAGCCTTTAAACTTTTTGAAAAAAATCAACCGCACAAATAAAAATAAAAGTAAGATCTATATAGAAGTTCCTGCTTTTGAGTGGATTGTCAGAAAGGGTGCTTTTTGGGACATATCTTACGAACACTGTAATTATTTTACTAGATCATTACTTGGGTCTATACTCCCAGACTGTGAAACGGGTTATCTATTCGGAGACCAGTACATCTATGCAACTGGCGACTTTGTAATTAACCCTTCTGAGAATACTAAGTATTTGGATGAAAAAAGATCAGCAGTCCTTAAAAAATTTAAGGAGAAATTGGACTTTTGCAGGCGGTTTGTAGGTGAACATCCAAATCTTGCTTTATGGGGTGCCGGGGCTAAAGGAGCGAACTTTGCACGGATGATTGATCCAGACTGTGAAAAAATACAGTGTATTGTTGATATTAATCCTAAAAAGCAAGGTCACTATATTGCAGGAAGTGCGCATCCCATAATATCACCTGAGGAGTTAATGAAAAATAATGTTGAAGACATAATAATTATGAACGAGAATTATTCACAAGAGATTAAATCAACAATGATTCTTGGGAAGGGGGATTATTTCGTTTTAGATAAATGTCTGATGAAAGTTTGATAGGAGAAACAAGGTGCATGAATATCTGAGACAATATTTAATATATCCAGTGGGATAAAATAGCGATTATCTGAATTAAAAATCGCCATCGAATCTATTTGTCGCATCTTCATTCAGGCAAAATTTAATGAAGTATTTAATTCTGTTCTAGAAAGCCTATTTCAACTAAAAAACTTATAACAAATTATCCTAATAATTAACTCCGATATTATTCTAAATATCGGATACTTATCCGTTCCCTGATTATGACCCTCTAGCATTTTGTGGGATATTCTTCACTAAAAAAACACTTGGAGATATTTAATGGACTTCGTTGATGAATATTATGCAAATAAAGATTTGAGCCTGCTGAAGAAATTAACTGTAGTAATACCGACATATAACAGAAACTATTACTTGAGCAGGTGTTTATGGTATCACTCCCATTTCCCCTTCAAAGAGATCATTGTTGCAGACTCTTCACCAGAGGAAAAAAAAGTAGTGAATCGAGAGACTGTACGAAAGCTTGTAGAAGAACGTGGGGCTAATATCCAATACTTAGAATATCCGCCCGAAACAGAGAAATATGGTGGGGATATTTACCGTAAATGGGGGGATGCGGTGCAACATGTGGAGACAGAGTACTCACAGATTTGCACAGATAAGGAGTTTTTAATTCCAATGACTTTATGTAAGTTCATTTCTTTCTTGGACGAACATGAAGATTATGATATGGCCGCAGGGCCTCGTTACGATATAAAATCATCAAAATCCGGAAATGTTGAATTTTTTGAAGCATATCCTGGACGTTCATTATCTATCGATTATCCTGATCCATTAGCTCGTCTTCTTGTATTTTCTGTTTCCTTGTACGATACATTTAGTCTATCATCACTAAGGAGAAGCCATGTTCATAAACGCATGTATAATAAATTATTCGAATCGGGAATTGATGATATAAGGTTTGGAGAACTGGGATTAGAAATACTCTCTGTTATTTCATCTAAATCAATTTATTTTCCAGGCGACTCACAAATATGCCGGGACATCATTAAATTAGTTTCCTCCCATAAAATAAAATACTCTACACCTGAATCTTCTGCAACACGTTATCCATTGCTTAACGAATATATTCAGAATGGATTCTATATAAAATATTTGGATTGTTTATCTTCATGTTTAGCCCATGAATATTTATCTTTAAGCTCATCTGGAATGACGGTTAAGGATGCACAGGATCTGATGAGAGTTACAATATTGAATTTTCAAAAAATTCGTAGTTTTTTTGCAAATCCCCAATCAGATATTTCCCATTGTGGAGGACTTATTCTTAGATATCTTCCTAACGAGATATCTACATATATTCGAAGGATATTGAATCGTCCTGCACAGTCTGTACTTACACTTGTAGATATCCCTGACGAGTTCCAGATAATCACCCAAATTATTACCAGAACATTGTACCTACACAAAATGGATGAAGTAATCCCTTTGAATCTGTAGAGTCAGAGGTAGTAGTCTATGATTGTAGCTGATATTTACAAAATATTTAATTTAGTCTTAATATTTAGGAGGATTCATTGCGAAATCTATTGCTTTTTTGAAATTTTCAATCACAATATCTGCGCTAAACTTTCTTTTTATAAATTTTCTTGATTCAATACCCATTTGTTTTTCCAACTTTTCATCTTCTATTATTTTTTTTATAGAATCACTGAGAGAATTTGTATCTTTTTGTGGGATAAGGTAACCGTTAATATTATTTTTGATTAAATCATGTGCGAATCCAACAACATCTGTTGACACTACTGGCTTTCCAAAATACATAGCATCACTTATAGGTAAACAACCTGTATCCGCGAAATTGTCTGCTATAGATGGAAAAACAAGTAGATCACATAATAAATAATATGGAGGTAAATCTTCACTATTTATATATCCAACAAAATAAACGTCCTTATCTACACTCAACTCGACACAGAGTTTTCGCAACTCGTTTCCGTAATATTTTTCCATTCCATAGTAATCATCTCCACCAACAATTACCAGAGAGACTTGATCCAAATCTTTGCGTATTTCTGCAAACGCCCTTATTAAGTAATCGATTCCCTTTCTTTTCACAAGTCTTGCGACACATAGTATTACTTTTTTATTTTCAATTCCCAAATCTTTAATTATTTTTTGCTTTTTTTGTTCAATCTCTTCAAATTTATATTGTCTGAAGGGGACATCACTCAAATAAGGAATATTGTATATTTTGTCAGCAGGTATACCTAGCGAGGCAAAGTATTCTTTTTGTTTAATGCCCCCAGAAGTAAGGTTTACACTCGCGTTCTTACATAAATATTTCATTATCAATTTATCAATGTATTTATACAATACTTTATAGTAGCTGATTTTTATTTCAGAGCAGTTCCACCTTTCAGACCAGATAATATACGGTTTTTTTCTCAAAGTGGACATAATTAAACATAAAACATTATCGACTAATTCTCCAGGAGAATCAGGTGGTGGAAACACAATGAGATCAAACTTTTCATTGAATAACATTTTCACTAAGCCAAAGGAAACACTAAAAGGGTAAACTCCATATCTTTTGCAAATAGTATATTCTGCGTTTAATCCTTCTACTTTACGCTCATTTGTAAAAACATATTTTGTATCAAATTCATCAGCCAATTTGTTAAATAATGGAATTCTGTACCACATAGCTTTATTGTGTATAAATAGTAATTTTAATTCCAAATCTCTGAACCTCCATTATTATAAAGCTTGAATCTTGTACTAAATATATGCGAATAATCACTTATTCTAGTATAATCTTCATTATTTACTACTGCTAATTGTATAATTCCATCAACCACGTTGAATGTTCTTAAATAAATATATCCTCCACTCAAAGATTCGTTTTTTGCAAACAAATCAGATCGAACTGTAGGCAAGTTATCACCATAGCCTAGCATAATTCTTGAATATCCTGGGAAATCGGTATATATATCTCTATTTTGATTATTATATGTAGATAACCATTGAGCAGCAATTACTTCTTGATCATGAATATAATATTCCCCATAGTCACCTCCCTCATGATTGAGGTCTTCAGAGCGAGGTATACCATATAGTTGATGAAGTAAATAAGTTCCACAGAAAAATTGAGAGATTATTAGCAAAGTCACTAGAGATAAACACAAACGTTTTCGACATAGATGTTTTCTCTTGGTGAAATTTACTATTGATTCAGATCCGATAATCAAAAAAGGAGCAAATATTAATATTCCTTGTAAATATACCCTCTGAGTTCCATAATTTAGGGAAAGATATGGTAATAAAATAAATGATGAGATCATTAAATAGGAAATAAAACTAATTAATGAGTAATCTTTCATTGATTTTAAATTTTTATCCATAACAGAGCTAATAAGACCAATGGTTGTAATCCCTAATATAATATCAAAAACAATAACACTAATCTTTTTTGCGGGGTTTGTGATTGTGTATCCAAAAATTGTATATGCAGAAGGGGATTTTGTACCAGCAGTGGACGTGGTTGTTATCAAGCTTTCAAAAATATTTTTAATTAATTCTACGCAATTAGAAAATGTTAATTTTGTAACTAATCCATACCATAGAAATACTTGTGCAAATATTAATAAGACTATTGTTGTACTAAGCTTCGAATCTGTATTTTTGTACACACTTGTAAAGGTAAAATAAGATATCATCACAAATAAGAAAAAATATGACGTTGTATAATGAGATAAAATCATAGAAAATGAAAAGATAATGAATAAGATTCTTTTGTTCATTTCATTAATGTCCTTATTAAAAAAAGTTACCATGACCAAGATAAGAAAAAATAATCCGAATTCATTTCTTATGGCACTTTGCAATGTAAAGATGTACGCTGTCTGCGATATTATAAGAAAAGAAGATAAAAAAGCACTTAAATTTGAAACATAATTTTTATATAATATATAACAGATTACAGGAACAATAGCCCATATCAACTGGTACCAAAATTTATAAATATATAATTTTTCCACACCCATCAAAGACCAATATACTGTAGGCAACATTGAACTACTTAGGCAAGCCATGTAAGCATGCTGAAAATCAGACAGACTCCAATACAAATTCTTTGCAACAATACAAAAAGAATGGTACTCGGTATGCACGTCTCTTCCATTAATATAGTTTGAAGTTAATCCATGCATAAGAACAACTGCTAAGGCTATGTTAAACAAAGCAAGAGGATAAGTTAGGTCATAAGTTTTTCTCCGTAAATATACAATAGCCAAAACATAAGCAGGTATAAGAAAAAGCATTAGTAGCAAGATATTGTTATTTTGCTGTTTATTCATAAGATAGGTCCCAAACACTGATAAAAAAGGGAAAAGAAAAGGGAATACTAAAAGTGACAATAAATGATCTTTTTTCACATTAAAGTTAAAATTCAAAATTTGTAAAATTTGAAAATCATTTTTATTTCTATTGTATGCAATAAGCAAGAATATTATTAATATAAAACTGAATGTAATAACTAATGATTGAGTAGAAAGGGGTTTCGATAAACCTAAGGATAAATATAAGTTATTAATCAACAATCCAAAAAACAAAAGGAAAGAAATACTTAACCCAATTATTACAACAAACTTGTGCAAAATATCAATATTATATAATCTCAAGACATGCAAAATTAAAATTCCAGGAATTGTTGTATAACAAAGAAATGCAAAAGCCGGTCTAATATAAGGCATGTCGAAAATAATAGTTAAGTCGGTTATAAATATAATAAATATAATAAAAAATATATATCTTTTTGGATTCATAGATATCTAACCCATTTATTTTTATCTTTGGCTCTTCATCGTTCCCTATGGATAAGACGATTTTCAATTCAGGACCTCATTGGTTTTATGAGGACATAATGAAGATATTCATACAAAATAACAAAGAATTTTATTTTTTTATTTGAAAATATATGTTTTCTAAATTTTTCACATGCTCTTTAATATCATATTTTTTAGACGACTCATAAGCACCGATTTCTAACTTCTTTAATATATCAATATTGTTTACTATTTTTTGAATTTCTAACTTTAATGAACTTAAATTTCCTGTATTAAACAAAAGTCCGTTATAACCATCCTCAATTAATTCAGGAATGCCTCCAATCTTGCTACCGATAACTGGAGTTCCAGCCATAAAACTCTCATAAATTACCGTTGGAGAATTATCATAAATAATAGAGGGCACAACAACAACATTAGCTTTTCTATATATATCCGGAAGTTCCACACTAGTCTTAAACCCATGAAAATTTATCCTTTTATCAGAATTAGCTAGCATTTTAAGTTCAAATTCTTCTTTTCCTTTTCCAACTATATGGAGCCTAATATTTTCGCTTTCGATCTGTTTAAAAGATTCAATCAATAAATGAACCCCTTTATTTTTAATTAACGAACCTACATACATAATATCTACTGTATCGTAATTTTTTTCGGGCTTGTGATCATCAAGCTCAATACCTAAGGGAAGTCTTACTTTTATGATATTTTCGAATAAACCTTCTTTTCTCAATTTATCAATCAAAAATTGGGAAGGGGAAATAACAACATCGGGTTTATTATTTATTAATTTATTTTGAATATGGTTATACAATTTACAAAGTTTACCCGGTTTAGTACAAATTTCTCCAGAACTCTTTAAAAGACTTGCTTTGAGACAGATCAAAGAGAAATCATGCGCCGTAAATACTAGAGGCAAATTTAAATCTTTTACAGCATCAAATATAGAAATAGACATCCCTTTAAAATTATGAATATGTACTACATCCGGGTTTTCTTTTTTTAAAATATATTTAATAGATATATAAGCAGAAGGACTCCATAAATTAATTGTATGATAAATTGGTTTTATGACAGTTAATTGACTTTGTGATGAGAACGGAGAATAAATATTCATTAAACCAATTCTGTATACTTTAATGTCTTCCAACGTTTCCACATGTAGTCTGGTATCTGGACTAGATGAGATAATTACAACTTTATGACCTATTTTGTTTAAATAATCTGCTTCTCTCTTTACGCAGATTTCTGCTCCACCAATTACATATGGAGGATAAAGATTGGATATAAAACAAATTTTCATATTAGCTCCTAAGTAATGAATCTGTATACGCTTTAAGAGTACTTTGTGTACATTTTTCCCACGAAAAATTCTTCTCTACAAGTTTTCTCCCTTTCTTCCCCATTTCAGTTCTTAAAACTTCATTGTTTAATAGATAAAGTATGGAATATGCTAGTGATTCATTATCTTTAGGAGGAACTAATAACCCAGTTTCTCTATGCTTTATTACGTATTGTATTCCTCCCACCTTTGTACCGATTACAGGTTTACCACACGCTCCTCCTTCTATCAACACCATACCAAATCCTTCTGTAATTCTTGTTGAGGGCAACACAATGATGTCTGAACCTTTATAATATTCTATTAATTCCTTTTCTTCAATAAATCCAGAGAATATTACTTTATCTAAAATATTCATATCTTCACACATTTTTTTGTAAATAGAGATCATATCCCCTGTTCCAACAATAATCAAATAAACATCTTTTTTAATTTTAGATACCTTCTCAAAAGCTTGGATCAAATAGTCCACGCCTTTATGTGTGTGGGTTCTGCGGAGTTGGCCTACAAAAAGAATAATGTTTGAGGAATGCGGTAGGTTATAAGTATCGTGTGGCTTGAACGATTTGCCAACAGTATAATTTTTAAGATCTACTGCTGGAGGAACTAATACAAGCTTATTTTTAAATGGATCAAGAAATTGTGATTCATTATAACAATAAGGAGATGGTGTGATGATTGGATAACTAATTTTAAGAGGTATGTTTCCGAATGTATGATTGTAAACAGTCGAAATCAAGTTCATGAAAAAAGTAGGTTTAATAATATCGTTATGGTAAGTCAGCACAAATGGAATCTTATATATCTTACTAACAATTGAAGCAACCTCTGCATAATAAGGAACAGGAGTTACTGCATTAATTATATCATATTTATCTTCTTTGACTAGTCCAGATATTTTAATAAAAAGATCAAACTTTATGGGAGTATTATAAAATGTAAAATTCGGTTTATGCCTGATGACTCTAATACCATTAATTTGTTCAATAGAATCCGTATTATTTCGTGTACTACATAATACAGTAACACTATGTCCTTTTTTAACTATCTGTTTCGCTACGTTATATTCATAATTTTCCAGTCCTCCAGATTCTGGAAAAAAGTACGGGGACACCATAAGTATGTTTAAAGACTTTTTCTCCCTTTGGACAATTTTATCTAAGTTTTGTATACTGGTTCTGTCTGCAGCCACCTTCATAATAGGGTTTAATTTCACTCACTATTTCCTCCAATCATCCTTTTTTGCTCAGATAAATTGAGCAAGAGATAGCATCTTAAATTTCTTGCTCAAATTCGTGAGTAAATATTGCAATATTTATACATTACCTTCAATAAAATTGACATTCATGCAAGAACAGATTATATTGAATTATATAAATGATCCATTTTTCTATATATTATCTCCCAACCATAATTAGATTCAACAAATTCTTTGCATCCTTCAGAAAGCTTTTTCAAAGATAGATCATCCTGAAATAATCCAATAATCTTTTCTGCAAGTTGTTCAAAGTTTCCAGGAGAGAAAACACATATATTCTCTTTTGGTAGCATTTGTGTAAAACAGGGAAGATTGCTAACAACTAGGGGAGTACCACAAATAAAAGACTCCAATGTAACTATACCCTGCGTCTCACCAAAAGTACTTGGTACTACAGTTAAATCTGCAATATGGTAACATAATACTAATTCATAAAATGAAACGAAACCCGTAAAAATTACATTTTGTTCCAATTTATAGTTTAATATCATTTTTTTCAAGGAGTCTTTAAGAGGACCATCACCTACAATTATTAATTTTGTATATGGGCAACTTTTATAAATAATAATATAAGCCTTAACTAAGTCCAAGATTCCCTTCCTATTTACTAAACGGCCGACAAACAATAAAATTCGTTCATTTTCTTTGAGACCAAACTTTTCCTTAATATGTATTATATCTCTTAGATCCGCAATATACTCTTGTGGATGTATTCCATTTGGAATAATTTCTAAATTGTTAAGGCCAAGTTCACTAAAGATTCTTTTATTCTCGACATTATGGACAATTACTTTACGAGCACCTCTCAAAATAAATTTCCCAACCGTTAAAATGTAAAAATCTTGAAAAACAGATTTTATTTTAGAATCATAAGTTAGTTTGTTTGTATGACAGGTAATAATTAAAGGATATCTTTTAATTTTAGTTATGAATCCAGCTATTACTGACCCAAATAGAAAAAAATCATGCGCATGGACAATATCAAAATTATTTTTCATTAGCTCTATAAATAGTGACGGTGTAATTGGATTATTAAGCGGTCTACCCAATGATTTTAAAGGAATAACATGTATATTTGGATGGACATTAACTAAACTTATATCTCCTATATCATTTGGACAATAAATTGTAACATTATGACTTTGTTTTGCTTGAAGTAAAGATAAATCGTAAACATGTTTAGAAATACCACTAACAGCAGGTGGAAATTTAGTACAAATGTGGCAAATACGTAATTTATTTTTAAAGTTTTCCATTTTTCACACCTGTTTTTCACACCTGTTTTTTAATGTACTCGGTCTTCGTACTCTATCTTCTTCAATCGATACAAAATCTCATCCTGAACCTTCCTCTGAGTTCTCAGAGTATCAGCTATAATTCCAAGAGTCATTGTGGAGACTCCAATGAGTATTAGCAACACTGTCAGTATAGCTGAAGGCAAATTTCCTGTCACTACTCCTGTTTCAAAATATCCTAGCAGTACCTTACTTCCGAAAATAAAGCCTACTAAAATAAAGAAGAAGCCGATACCAAAAAAGGTTGAAAGAGGATGAAAATCACTGTAACCTCTTGCAATTGTACCCCCGGCTCTTTTGGCATATTTCCATATACTTGAAATAAGGCGGGAATGACCATCCCTTCTTCTGAATTCTATGGGGACTTCTTCAATCACAAGTCTGTAGTGTGATGCCTGGATAAGGGTTTCTTGGACATAGGTGTAATCAGCCATGACATTCAGGCGCAAGGCACAGTCCCTTGTAAAAGCCCTGAAACCGGACTGAGCATCCGAGACCGGAAAACCTGAGACCATTCTGGTTATGAGGGTTGCAATTTTATTTCCAATTTTTTTTTGAATTGGCATATACTCAATATGGCCATTTGTACGGGAACCCAGAACAAAGTCGGCTCTGCCTGCAAGAATGGGCTCTATTAGTTTAGGGATTTCTCCTCCATTGTATTGTCCATCTCCATCGGTGTTTACGATTATATCGGCACCCATTTCAATAGCTTGCTGAAGGCCTGCCTTGAAGGCAGGAGCGAGACCTTTGTTTTTCTTGAAACTGATAATTTTATCTGCACCTGCTTTTTTAGCTTCCTGTGCAGTTCTGTCGACAGAGCCATCGTTAATAACCAGAACTTCAACCTCTTCACAACAGTTGCGGGGGATTTCTTTTATAACAGAGGCAATTGATTTTTCTTCATTGTAAGCAGGAATCATTACTACTAATTTCATGGAAGCACCAGATCGAAAAGTTAATTTGTGATTTTTAGTCCTGAGTGTTCAAATGAACCATGCAGTGAGGTTAAGAAGTGTGTGCTTCTTTTAAGCAATCGGTCATTATATCGACAATTCTTCAACGAATTGTCCACAACAATTGCTCTATCAGCTAGTTCCTGCTCCTGTAAAACCATGCTACCTATTGAAAATTCCTCATTATAGATGGGAAGAATCACGGTTACATTTGGGGGAACCGTATCTTTAGCACGCAGATTTTCGTTTTGAGTTATATCCTGCGAGCTGTTGCCCATCTGCAGCTCATTACTCATTTATTATTACCCCTTTTTTAAAGCCACTTTCATACATATTCCATAACAAATTTTGCAAATGTGTTTTAAACATCATGGAATTTTGATCAGTGCGGATATGAATGTAATTTAAAATATAATTTAAAACGATGAAATTATAATAATATAAATATATTATATACCCCATAATAATTCAATGTTTAGCCCAGTACTACATAATGTGAAACAAAGATGTCTTATCAATACGATAGAACCTTGTTTGGATTGACAGAGAAATACAAATTTAATTACTCTGCTTGGAAACTATAGGGTGGATTATATAAATCATATAATCTTATTTAATAAATATACTAAACTAGTTGATTATATATAAAGTTAGTGAGTTAATATAACGGTGTGTTAATAAAAAGAAAAATAGTGAGAATAAAATAGTACTCAGTTAACAGAACTAATATAATATCATCATTGAATTGCATGTTCTAAAAGTATCCCTCAACTGGGACATAATATTATAAATCTCAGAAAACAAGAAAATAACTAGAAACAAGATCATTAGAACTAATTGATTTTATATCAACATGCAGGCATCCATGCCTAATTCTAGGTTTTCTCAGCAGTTCTGACTAATTCAAGTTCATCTTGACTCCTTTTTCACCCCCCGCATTAAATTACAGGATAGGTGAAAAATGTTCCTGGAAAATTAACTTAAGAAATGCACCTTATCTGCCGATTCCATATAAAAGCTGTTGAAAAAAATCAAACTGCGTAACATCCGACGCATGCCCAATCCTTTAAGGATTCCCGGCAAATCAATTTCAAAATCAAATATTACGAAAAGGAAGCATTTAACACCTTTAAATTAAAAAAGAAGGGGTTAGTTTCTTATTGGCAGTAATAATTGAGTAATTTCTCCAGGATGGATGGAACATGTAATTTGATTTTTCCATATGAGCTTAAGGAATAAAATTTTTAATCAAAAATAAAAAACTATAAACAAAACTTTATATATTATTCACAATAAGAGGTTGTGGAATATCAGGCAGGTCTGCACAAATAGAGTAAGTTAGCCCTGAGTGAAAGAAGGAGTTTCAATGAAAAAAAGAAGTATTCATACGAATCAGAAAAAGCTGAATTTTCTAATAATTATTTCAGTGCTGAGTCTGGCTTTACTGGCAGTTTCTCCTGCATGTTGTAGTGACTTAAATAATTCCTCATCCTCACAGACAGGGCCTGCTTTGAAACTGGTACCTTCCAACAATACGGAAGAACCAGGCTTTTCCACATTTGTCTTATCCGATGAGAATTCAGGGCCTTTCCAGAAAATGGAACAATATGTCGATATAATTTACGCTTTTGCAGGAATTGGGGCAGCAGCTCTCATTATTTTAATATATCGACGCATGGCTTCAAAAGAACAAGAACTGATCGAAAGTCCTCCGGAAGAGCTCTATCCACATAAAACCTGGAAAAAATTAGGGCTTGAAGACATAAATCTGGAAGAATTCGAGGAAGAAAGGATCAGGCTCTTTACTGCAATACCTATTGTATTCATAGGCCTGGCCGAACTCCTTATCTATGCACATAAAATTCAAATCGCTATCTGGGTACATATCGGAGTTTTAATTGCGTTATCTCTTTCCGATATAATCATAAAGAACCTCAAAGTATACAGAATTTATCAGGCTCTAATGCTTCTCCCTATCCTTAGATTGGTAAATCTCTCGATGCCTGTATTTTTTAATACCACCCTTTATACTTTCGTTTTCGTTTACGCTCCTCTTTTAGTTCCCCTGGCACTTATATTAATTAATCAACGTTCTTCTTTCGAGCATATAGGAATTACCGCAAAGAATCTTCCGGTTTATATTATCCTCTCAATTCCACTGGGCTTTCTGCTTGGGCTTGGAGAATACCTAGTCATCCATCCAGAATACCTTATCAAGGAACTTTCTATCGTAAACCTGCTTATACTCACTTTTATAATGGTGTTCTTCGTGGGTTTAGTTGAAGAAATTATTTTCAGGTCAATCCTCCAGGTCAGGCTAGAAGATGCACTCGGTGTGACAGAAGCAGTGTTAATTGCAGGGCTTCTATTCGGTCTTATGCACTCGGGATATGGTACCTCCCATGAAATTTTATATACAGGTTTTGTAGGACTTTTCATGGGCTTTGCTTTCTACAAGACAAAAAGTCTGCCCTTTGTTGCTATCTTGCACGGCTTAGTTAATGTTTTCCTTTTTGGGATTTTGCCCCATTATCTGAGTGGCTGGACAGTATTCTGAGACTTTCTTAAAATCAGTGTAAGTATTCAGTTGTTGGCAGTGTCGCGATTTCACTGCGATACTCAATAACTCTGAAATTTAAGGCAGGAAGGTCAACTTCCTGCCGTTTTTCGTAACCATCAGATTTGATTTGCTATAAGTCGTGACCACAAAATCTACAGTTGCAAAGTCGAAGATTTACGATTTCATTAGGAGAATCAAAAGTCTTTAGTGTAGATCCAGGATGTCCTTTCTGACCACCAAGAAGTCTATCACTCTTTTTGTCAGCACTTTGAGTTTTCTTCTTGGAAAAAGTATCGGTAGAAGGAGGTTTACTACTGTTTTTACTGTTCTGATTCAAACTTTACTTTCAAAGAAGTGGGGCAGTGTCTCAAATTTGCTGTAAATTTGAAGTCAAGTTTTTGCGTACTATGCCGATAATTGATCTGCCAACCTTGAATTTTCTACTCAATAACTTCTTGAGATTTATGATTTTACAGAAAAATTGGCACACTGCCAATCTTTGACCTGCTCTTTGCACTCATCAGTGTACTTTTTCATTTCAGATAATAACAGCTCATTCATATCTTTAGCCCATTGCTGTTTATAATTCTCTTCAATTCCAGTAAGTTCTCTCTGGAGATGAGCATTACAAAGAGCATGATCACAATTATAACCGTTGTAAGGTTTCCATCCATCGTGAACTGCTACCCCTTTAAACTCTGGAAGAATTCCCATAGCATCAATAGCCTCTGATCCTCTTTTTGGATGAGCAAAATAACAGGTGTATTTGTCAGTAGAAGCTACATGAAGCCAATGTCTTTTTCCTTGAACTTTCATTCCAGTTTCATCACAATGAATAACAGGAGAAGATAGTAACTTTTCTCGAATTACGTTTTCAAATTCTTCAAGATTCAGGAAACATTCTCTTTCTGCTTTAATAATGGTAGCAGAACTGATTTTTATCCCCATTACATCATGAAACAATTCAGAAATCCTTTCGTAAGGAATGAAATGGTGATTTTTAAAGTAAATTGCCGAGGACAAAATATTAGGGCCATATTGAAATGGAGAATTTACCGATTCTGGAAAGTCAGCTTTATTTAATCTTCCACAGAAAGGACAGATCTTAATCTGACTTTGATGTTCTGTAACAATAAGATTTACAGGGGGAATATCAAAAACCTGTCTTTTCTCATAAGCTTTAACTTCAACATTATTAAGATTATGTCCACATTCTTCGCAACAGTTCAAAGAATGCTCTATTACCTAATCAGGATTATCAACCATTTCGAGAGTTGTCCCGGGATGACCTTCTTGACCTCCAGGTTTCTTGCCACTCTGTTTACGGAGACTCTTTGGATTAGGTTTTCCTTTGGAAAAATAGTCACTAGAAGGAGGTTTACTGCTGTTTCGGCTGTTTTGATTTAAGCGAAATTCTAAAACTTGCAATCTTTCAGTGAGGTCTTTAATTTGAGATTCAAGACTTATAATATAAGCAATAACTTCAGGGTTTGAAGCACACAAAGCAAGAATCTCTTCACGTTTCATCAAGGAAGAAAATGGTTCATTTTATATCCAATTTTTCCTCGGAACGAGGAAAAATTGTGTAGCCTTAACAAGGCTACCTGAATAGTTACGTATTCAGTATGAAAATAATAAGTATTGAGTATAGCAGAAAAATAAGTAAGGAACAAGGGTAGCTGAATAATTACAAAAATAATATAATATTATGTAAAAGCTGTAATCAGAAAATAATCGCTGCAACATTAAAAGCCACAATTGCCACAAAGCTGAAGAACAAAGGAATAATTGCCATATTAAAGGAATTGTTCAGATATTTGTTCCACTTTTCAGATGCTGAAAATACCTCTTTAAGGGAGAGAAGAGCTATTAGTCCAACAACTATTGCAGCCCCATACTGAGGAAGCCCTGGAGTCGTGATCATAGTTACCGCGCTCGATGCAGCGGCGCTTGAGACAATACTAGATGATATACTACTTAGTAACATAGTAACACCTTCCACCAATGATATTTCCTTTCTAAATGATAATATACCTGCTGAGGTATTGTAAGTGCCTTAAAAGAATATTATAGTTTAAGATACAAATCACGTAATAGTATAAAAAAGTTTTCTCCTAAACTTTAATTCTTAAATGGTGTAAATTACTTTCCCTGTTTCCGAATTAATTAACAAGTATTTCAAAAATTCGGGGTAGATATGTTCTGTTTGTGCATATAATTTAATGAGTGATCATTTAAGCTCTGAATATAAATGTACAGAGTTATTAGCATTAGTAGCTTATTGGAATCTACAGAGAATTAAAAAGATTTACAATGAGTATCTGTGCAATTAACACACCTGTCTTAGTACCCACCGCGAAATAACTTAAGCCCATTTTTACACTATACTTTGCCATTTTCATAAGCAACCCCCTTGATTTTGCTCTAACATAATAATGTGTTACTTAAGTTATTTCGTTACGAGTCCTTAGTGACTAAAATAGGACAATAAGCAATCTCTTCACTGCAAGAAGTAAAAGGTCTTCACTGCAAGAAGTAAAAGGTCTTCACTGCAAGAAGTAAAAGGTCTTCACTGCAAGAAGTAAAAGGTCTTCACTGCAAAGGAGTAAAAGGAAAGATTTAACTTTCCTCTACTTTTTGTCTTCCCGCTTCAAAAGCCCTTAAATTCACTTCAATTGTTTTCTGCGGCACAAGTGCTTTAACACTTTCAAGCAGGGTTTCTTTAGGAATCGGCAAATAGCCTGAGACTGCTCCCACCATCACGACATTCATTGCAAGCCTGTTCCCGGCTTCGTAAGCCAGGTCATCTGCATTAAAGGCTTTGACTATGTATTTTTCCGAAAGAAAATCAAGAATGTCTGAGACTTCCGGATATTTCGTAAGGCCTGAGGTAACAGTTACAGGAATTATGGGTTGCGTATTCATTATAATAATTCCGCCGTCCTTCAGGAAATCCAGGTACCTGACTGCTTCCATAGGCTCAAGGGCAAGCAGAAGGTCTGCACCTTTTTTCGGGATCATGGACCCATAGTCATTTCCAACCCGAATATGGTTTACAACCGAACCTCCACGCTGGGCCATGCCGTGAGTTTCCGCAGCCCGGATAGGCATTCCTGCAGTAACTGCGGCTTTTCCTATAATGTCAGAGGCAAGAATTGCACCCTGTCCTCCTACTCCTGTAATAAGGAGATCTAATTTCTTTTGTTCAGCCTGGCTCATCGCTTCACCTCCTGAATCGCATCAAACTTGCAGATCTGGGCACAGACCCCGCACCCACTGCAAAGGGCCGTAATTACAGCACATTTGTTTTTCTCGTCAAACTCAATTGCAGGGCATCCGAACTTAACACACTGCTTGCAGCCTTCGCATTTTTCAGGATCAACAACATATGGGGCCCGACGTATACCTGCCCTCTTTCCTGAAATCACGCAGGGCTGCCTGGCAATAACCACAGCTACGCCTTCAAATTCTTTTGCTGCCTTAAAAGCTTCCTGGATCTCTTCAAGCTTATAAGGATCGACAACCGATACAAGTTCTGCACCCATTGCTTTGCAGAGCTCTTCAAGTGAAACCTGTACGGTTTGCTCTCCTGTTGCCGTATACCCGACGCCTGGATTTGGCTGGTGTCCGGTCATGGCTGTAATACGGTTGTCCAGAATAGTAACCGTGATATTTGCTTTATTGACAATTGCGTTCAGGAGCGAGTTCATGCCTGAATGGAAAAAAGTCGAGTCTCCTATGGAACAGCAGATCGGCCGCTTTTCTCCTGCATGGTAAAGCCCTGAAGCAACGCTGATGCTTGAGCCCATGCAGAGTGTTGTCTCAACAGTTCCGCTCTGGATTCCGAGGGTGTAACAACCGATATCGCTGGGGTAAATTGCATCTTTTCCAAAGACCTTTTTCATTGAGTAAAAAGTTGCCCTGTGAGAACAGCCTGCACAGAGAGCAGGCGGGCGAGGAGCAAGCTCAAGAGATGTGCCTGATGTTTCAGCATCAGTCTCAAGGTCAAAGGTTTTCTTAAGGGCCTCAAGGAAGGCACTTACATCCAGTTCTCCTTCTCTTGGCACAAAACCATTAGTTTTCCCAAGCACTGAAACCTCAATCCCGGCTTCCTGTGCAATCATCTTTACCTGTTCTTCTACGATAGGCTCAAGTTCCTCAAACACCAGTACGGTGTCTACGGTTTCAAGCAGCTCAAGAATTAGTTTTCTCGGAACTGGATACGCTCCGATTTTAAGGTAAGAAACTTCAAGTCCAAGCTCTACAAGTGCTTCTTTTGCATACGCTGAGGCAATGCCTGCCCCTATTACCCCGAATTTTGCATCTGGTTTAAGTTCAAGGGAGTTCCAGGGAGATTCGGCAAGTGCGTCCTCAATGGACTGCTGGATAGAAAGGATATGAGTATGGCGTGGGCGTGCGTTCTTTGGAAGCATGACCCAGCGGTCCAGAAGTTTTTCAAAATTAGGAGCCGGTTTTTCGACGGGTATATCCCCAAGCTCAATATCTGACTTTCCGTGCGAAATCCGGGTCGTGGGCCTGAAGATCACAGGAACTTCAAACTTTTCGGAAAATTCAAAGGCATAGGGTAACATGTCCTTTGCTTCCTGGGGGGTTGAGGGATCAAAACAGGGCACAAGGGCAAAGTGGGCATAGCGCCGTGTATCCTGCTCGTTCTGGGATGAGTGGCACGATGGGTCATCAGCAACGATTGCAATCAGCCCGCCCTTTGTACCTGCGTACGCTAGAGTCATAAAGGGATCGGCTGCAACATTTAGCCCGACATGTTTCATTGTCACTACAGAACGAACTCCTGTCCAGGCAGCTCCGACTGCAACCTCCATTGCCACCTTTTCGTTAACAGACCATTCAATATGGTAATCCCGGTCTTTTCGGGATGCAAGCGTATCTATAATCTCCGACGACGGAGTTCCGGGATAGCCTGCAATAACCTGCACGCCACCTTCAAGAAGCCCGCGGGCAATTGCCACGTTTCCAAGCATGTACTCACGCATTGTCATAATTATTGTCTCCAGTATTTAAACAGGAAAAAATATAGTTCAGATAACAGATTAAATATATTCTTATTGATTCATATCAGCAAATTTAAGTGATTTACTCGATTGGTGACAGCAAATCTGAAGTTTCATAAGGACAGTTTAACAAACCATACCTGCTGTCCGAAACCAGGTAAAACTTTTGCATTATTCAAATAACACGATCAATAATATACTTTCGGATAAGTGCCCTGAAGTTCTCTTCTTGTACGACCTTATAATGTAAAAAAAAGGAGAAGTGATGAAAGTTACAGTTTTTGAGAGAACACAAAAATAGATCTAAATGGCAACAGTTAAAAGCTGGCAACAGTTTGCTCACTGTCCAGCTTATGAATAAACAATTTAACTTTTCCTCAGAAACTCTGCAAGCTTCTTGATCTCATCTAGCTCTAAATTAAGTTCTTTGCCCTTAAGTGACGTCTTAAATATTTCTCTTCTTTCCGGAATTTCAGCCACGACATTCGTGCAATTCACCGACGCTAGCATTTCTTCCCTTATGTCCGGTTCAACCTTATTAAGCACGAAATAAACCTTGCAGCCGCATTGTTCTCCAAATTCATCAAATTTCTTTGAAAGCCTTAGAGACTCGTAAGAAGGATCAACAACAACAAGGATCAGGTCAAAGTCCTTGTCAACCCCACGCCCGAAGTGTTCAGTGCCGGCTTCGGTATCCACGATTACAAGATCATCTTTTCCAAGGTCAAGGTTTTCAAGAAATTCCCTTGTCAGAACTCCCATTGGACAGGCACAGCCCTCTCCAAAATTGTGAATTTTGCCAACTGCCATCAGCTTAACTCCGTCCTTTTCTTCCACAAATTCCGGCGGGAGGTCGGAAAAGCTCCACCTCTTATCAAAAAAGCGGGATTTCTGTTGAGCTGGCTGCCCTGAAGTACTCCCACTGGCTGCAAGCCCCAGGAACTGTGTTTTTTTGGGAGCAGCCCTTTGTTTTTCCTTAAAGCCTGTTTTTCCTCCAAAATATTCCATAAGATCCTTAGGAGCTACCATTCCTAGCTGGCTGTGCAGCCCATAATTGGACTCGTCAATGTCGAGTACAAGCACATTTTTAGTTTTTGCCATTTCCTTTGCCAGGAGCGCCGAAATAGTACTTTTTCCGCTTCCTCCTTTTCCGCACACTGCGATTTTCATATATAGTTCACCTATCCCAGTAATTTCTCCTGCTGAATTAAAAACGCTTCCTTTAAACACTTTCTTGCCTGAATAGTCAGATGAAAAATGAAAATGAAAGGAAAAGGGGAGAACGTAAAAAACGAAGGCCACGGAGAAAAAGAAAGAATGAATAAATCCAAAAAATTATTTAGAATAATGATTACAACCTGATAATAACCAGAAAGAGATGATATCAAAATCAAAAGTAGATGCCAGTAGTGAGAAAATGTATCCGTTTTTTAAATGGAGATTAAAAGCTGGTCATGGAGAATAACGATCTCGAAAGACCTTCTCCGGACCTGGAATGTGGGATGTAACGGGGTGAGCAAATCCCCATAAATAGCTATGAAGTTTTAGTATATAATTACACATGTTTTGATCTTTTTTAATAATTCGGGGATTTAGGAGCTATTTCTTCTGCACATGGTTTAGCTTTATGATTTAGCTTTTATCCTGATAAGAGACAGGACAATTTTTGTGCCTCAGAACTCATAAGAAACGGAAATTGAGTGCCTCAAACATCTAATTATTTTAATACAGATGTAGGTTAATTTATGGTTCAGAGTATACCCAAAAAGTCAAATAATGACTGAAATTCTCGACATACATTGAAAATAATTTAATATTTACAGAATCAAAGTCAATACTCTGGTGGAGTATTATGAGTTCATCAGTGCTACCGGAAAAACCTCAGAAATTTCAGGGAAGAACTTCTTTCCTGTATTTTTCAAATCCCAGCCTGTCAAAGAGATCTCCTAACCTTTCTCCGTCAAGGCCTTCTCTCCTGTAATACTCAAAGGTTTTTTCTAGAATCGAAAATAGCTGCCCCTCGTCAGCAAGCTCAAGAAGCTTTGTCCCGTGCCCAGGCTTCCTTCCCAGCTTACCTCCGACAAAGATTGTGCATCCGGTTTTTTCCGCCCTCAGCGCATCTTTCCTGCAGGCTGCTATACATAACCCGCAAAGGATGCACTTTTCCCTATCTATGCTGGCTTTATCATCGAGAACCTTTATTGCTTCCATTTTACATGCTTTTTCACAGCGCTTGCAGCCAACACAGTTTTCTGAGATAAGTTGTGGTTTTGTCGTACCCATTACTCCAAAATCGGTATCCTGGGGTTTTACGCAAGCCGATGGACAGCCAGTTACTGCAATCTTGAGTTTTTTGGGAACAGTTTCTCCTACATATTTTTCAGTTATCCTGTTTGCTATTTGCTGGCAGTCGATCAACCCAAACCTGCAAACCTCATTTCCCTGGCAGGCAACTACTGCTCTTACTCGCTTTCCAGACGAGCCTCTCAAAACTCCCTGCTTCTCAAGTTCAGAACTTGCTTCTTCAGCCTCTTCGAGTTTGACAAAAGGAATCTCAATTCCCTGCCTTGAAGTTATGTGGATATATCCATGTCCGTATTTCTCGGCAGCATCAGCAATTGCACGCAGCTTTTCTGCGTCAATCCTGCCACCAGTAGCTCTAACCCGCATTGAAACCATGTTTTCCTGCCTCTGAGGCAGAAATCCTTTACTTTTGAGTAAAGACTCATCTATTTTTTTCTCACTCATATAAGGTCACTTGTTGAAAAGGCATTATTATGGATGTATATAAAAATTGTTAATGATTCGATTTTCCTTATAGATTGCTATTTGTAATCCGAACCCGAAACGTGGAATTTCTATCCCTGTACCGACTGCTCGGAGAAATATCCTTTACCCGGGGCTACTATCCTGCACAAGATCGAATGTCATAAGGGAAACTGTTGAAGACGGAATGAAGTGTCAACAAAAAGAAAAATCTCTACTGTTTGCAGCCTAGAAAACAAAATCCAAGCTCTAGCTTGTGAAATTGAATTTTTATTATTAAAGTACCCATATCGAAACTGTCTCCTATATATGAGCCACTATCGTATAGAAAATAGTTCCCTATTGTATTTTTTACAGATACATTCTACAACTATATTACACTACACCTCAATGATTAAGAAACTGAATCGTTATATATGATAGGATGAAAAAACTGGGAGTAAACTGAATAACAGTTTTAAAGGTGATAAAGTATGTTTTGTAATCAATGTCAAGAAACTTTTAAGTCAATAGGTTGTACGAAAAATGGAGTGTGTGGCAAGAAAGGAGAAGTTGCAGATCTTCAGGACAGATTAATCTATGTTCTCAAAAGCATCTCTTTTTATAATCTTAAAGCAAGGGATGCAGGTCTGAATGAAGAAGCAACAGATCGTTTTATTCTCGACGGCTTCTTTGCCACTCTTACTAACACTAATTTTGACAAGGAGGAAATTGAATCCTTTATAAAGAAAGGATTTGAGCTCAGAGACAACATTAAGGCAAAGCTTCCTTCGGGAATAATAGATGCCGAAAAAGACCTGCCTGCAGTGGCTACAGTTACCCCTGAAAACATAGGAAATTTGGATGTTGCTGTTCACTCAACTGCAGATGAAGATATCCGATCCCTTAGAGAACTTCTTACCTACGGGATGAAGGGAATGGCCGCTTATGCACACCATGCCTATATTCTGGGATATAAAGATGAAGCAAGCTTTGAGTTTATAGAAAAAGGACTGGTTGCAACAACAGACGACAGCTTAGGAGTGGAAGCTCTAATCGGTCTTGTCCTGGAGTGTGGACAGAAAGGTGTAGCTGTCCTCGCCCTGCTTGACAAAGCAAATACAGAAACATATGGAAACCCTGAACCAACAGTAGTTAACATAGGTGTAAGAGATAGGCCTGGAATACTTATCAGTGGGCATGACCTTCGAGATCTCGAACAGCTCCTTGAACAAGCGAAAGGCACAGGAATCGATGTTTATACCCACGGCGAGATGCTGCCTGCAAACTCTTATCCTGCCTTTAAGAAATATGACAATTTTGTAGGTAATTACGGAAATGCCTGGTGGAGGCAAAATGAAGAGTTCGAAAAGTTCAACGGCCCCATCCTGCTAACAACAAACTGCATAATCCCTCCAAGAGAGTCATACAGAAACAGGATCTATACTACAGGAGTAGTTGGCTTTGAAGGGCTTACCCATATATACGAAAAAGAAGATGGCACAAAGGACTTTACTCCTCTTATAGAACAGGCAAAAATGAGCAATCCTCCCGAGCAACTGGAAAGTGGAACAATAGTTGGAGGTTTCGCACATGAAGCAGCCCTTTCTGTTGCAGATAAGATAATAGATGCCGTAAAAAGTGGAGCAATCAGCAGGTTTATAGTTATGGCAGGCTGTGACGGCAGACATAAGGAAAGAGCTTACTATACAGATTTTGCAAAAGCCCTGCCAAAAGACACAGTAATCCTGACAGCCGGCTGTGCAAAATACCGCTACAACAAACTGGATCTTGGAGATATAGGAGGAATCCCAAGAGTAATCGATGCAGGTCAGTGTAATGACTCATACTCTCTTGTAGTAATAGCCCAGAAACTTGCAGAAGCTTTCGGTCTCAAGGACATAAATGATCTCCCTGTTTCCTACAATATAGCATGGTATGAGCAAAAAGCCGTGCTTGTTCTGCTTGCCCTTCTGAGTCTTGGAGTAAAGAACATCACCCTAGGCCCAACACTTCCGGCTTGTGTCTCTCCGAACGTCCTTAAAGTGCTGGTTGATAATTTCAATATTAGGCCAAACACAACCGTTGAAGCGGATATGAAAGTACTTCTGAATTAAGCTTGAACTTCAGGAAGAAACTGGTGTTGTGTCAACAAACATTGATGCAACACTAGCCTAATTCTCAAAATATACTGATAAACATAAAAACTATGGTTAAAAAGAGGGAATAAAGTGAAAGTTATTGAGATGAAGTCTTCACCTGAAAAACCAAATCCTCACAATGTGAGCGTTCGGACTCTTTATGATACAGAACATGCCCAAGCAGTACACATAGAACTCAAGCCAGGAGAAGCTTTAAAAAAGCATATCACTCCAACAGATGTCTTTTTCTATATTCTTGAGGGAAAAGGTATTGTTGAGATTGGGGATGAACAACGGGAGGTCATTAGGGATACGTTAATTGAAAGTCCTGCAAAAGTTCCTCATCGCCTTTTGAATCCTGGAGATGGAATCTTTAGAGTACTTGTTGTTAAAGTCCCGAGGCAAACCGAATCCACACGCTTGCTGTGAACTTAATCACACAAACAGGATAAATAAGACGAATAGAGAGGAAATATGTCTACAGAAGAGAACAAAGCAATAGTTCGTCGATTCTTTGAGGAAGGGCCCTCTAAAGGAAATCTAAACATTGCCAGTGAGTTGCTATCATCGGATTTCACTCTTCATGTTCCTCTTCCTGTATCTTCAGGAATCAATGGAATAAAAGAAGTAATTACCTCATGCAGAGCAGCCTTCGAGCATCTCAATGTTACAATAGAAGATATGATTGCCGAAGAAGATAATGTGGCTGCTCGTTTCACAGCCCATGGTATACATAAAGGCGATTTTATGGGTCTGCCGGCCACAGGAAAACCAATAACCATGACTGGTATAGAGATCTTCCGAATTAAGGACGGTAGGATTTGTGAGCTGTGGGGTGAGGCTAACCTTCTCGGTCTGATGCAGCAGTTAGGCATAAAATAATCTGTACAATGAAAGGACAGAAATATAGAGCTACCGACGTCTCTAAGAAATATAAAGTGGTTACACCTGAATGTAATTAATATGCTTTTAGCTCGTAGTTGTCCTTATTTCGACTCCAATATTGTGACCATAGACGTCGGAAATCTTAGGTCAGTTTTTATATTTAACAGGACAACCACTCCAATCTTCTTTGTACTTTTTCCAATGACTTTACTACTATAAGATCAATCCCGAAAAACTCTTTGCAAACCTCTTAGTCAAAAGTTGAATTTCCTCTTGCAGGTAGTAATCAGACTGGATCATAAATTGTTTATGTTCTCCACTTTCATTTCTAAATAGCTTGCTATTGCATTTTGTTGCCATTTCGTAACGGGTCAAAGGCGCTATATTAAGGGCCTATTTTCGTAGGAGTTCGTGCGTTCGAATCGCACCTCTCGCACTAATTCTTTGAGATATATACAACGCTAAAAAAGTATATGCTACTGGAAAATATCAACAGCACTATTTTTTAGAAAGTAGCTCGAACTAATAAAGATTTTACTTCTTACATGTTCAGAAAAAAGAAAAGGGGATGGAGAAACTAAGGCCTCTGAATGAAAGATATATCTTAAATATGTGTATGATTTACCTGTTTTGTTTTATTGATTTCCAATCCACAGTGGAAGCATTCTCCTGAAGCTGTAACTGGATCTATATGGATGATGGTATCTGAAAGATTGGAAAAACTTTCCTGAAGCTTTTTTCTAATGGAATTAGCGATTTCATGCCCTTCTTCTACAGAAAGGGAAGGATCAACAGAAGCATTGATCTCTGCATGGAGCCTATGCCCTATCCAGCGAACTCTAAGATCTGTAACTTTACAAACTCCATCGGCACTCTCAGCAACGTTTTTAACTTCATCGCTAACCTCAGGTTCAACACCGTCAAGAAGGCGGGTGAACACTGGTTTGCTTGTATCAAGAACTATTTTCAGAATGGTGATCGTAATTAACATACCAATAAGAGGGTCAATTATTGGATACCCTAACCAGACACCAGCTGCACCGATAAGGACTGCAAGGCTAGTTAAGCCATCAACTCTGGCATGGTAACCATCTGCAATCAGAGCTGCACTCCCTATTTCCTTTCCGACCTTCATACGAAATTGAGCCACGATCTCATTTCCAATACAGCCTATAATCCCTGCTGCAACTACTACCTGCAAATGACCTATAGGCTGAGGATTGAAAAAGCGGTTTACAGATTCATATCCTGCTATGATTGCACTGAAAAGGATAAGAAGAACGATAATTACACCTGCAACATCTTCTACTTTACCATACCCGTAGGAGAAACTTTTGCTTGGCTTTCTACTTGCCAAGATAAAAGCTATTGCAAGAGGAACTGCTGTTACAGCATCTCCAAAATTGTGAATGGTGTCGGCAAAAAGGGAAACGCTTCCAGAAATATATACAACGAAAAGCTGTAGAACAGCTGTAATTATCATTGCTATAAATGACCATTTGACAGCCCAGAGTCCTTTGCTCGTAGCAAGTGTAGAGGGATCCACCTTTCCATGAGTATGGCTGTGCCCGTGAAAATGAGAGAAAAATCCATGTTTATGATTTTGCTCATGGAGATTCTCAGAAGTATTATTCCCATTTAATTGATTGTTGTAATTCTTACTAGACATTGCATCACCAAAATTAATTTAATTTTTAAGACTAAGCTTAGTAGTTATTTTATAAATGGTTATTTATAATTAAAATCTCATTTCTGATGTTTTTAATCATAAGTTTTTTTTAAAGAATTAATACCGATAGAAAGTTTCTCATAATGCCATTTATTCCAAATTTAAGGCAAATGTAGTAAGTATAGAAGAATCTACTTTTCCGTAAGTCACGTTGTGAAAAACACCACCAAGGGAATCGTCACTATACTTATAGCCAGCGTTGCAGCCGTTATCCCAGCGGCGTAGGCACCTTCGTGTCCGTATAGCTTTGCGATCATCGGCACGACCGTCATCGTCGGCAGGGACATCAGGATGATCATGGACCAGATCATGTTATTCGGCAGACCCGTCATCAACAGGAGCTTGCCCAAAAGGATCGGCAAAATGATCATTTTAACAACAATGCCGAAATACAGATCTTTTGTTTTGAATGCGGTCTTCCAGTCGGAGTAGAATATCAAGGCGCCCAGATAGATCATGGCCATAGCACCGACCGCGTTTTTGATCGTCTGAAGTGTATCATCAACGACCGTGGGCAGCTTGACACCGATCATAATGAAGATGAGTGCCAAAGCAATCGCAACGATGTTGGGGTTCACAAAGCTCTTTAATGTTATTTTCGCTTTTTTATCGGATGCAGTTGCGAGATACACCCCATAAGTCCAGAATAGGAGTTGATCGACAATACTGAACAACGCTAGATACAAAATGCCGTCCTTCGGAAATAGAGCTACAAGCAGCGGTACACCGACAAATCCGGTGTTTCCGAAAATGAACGCAAACTGAAAAACCTTTGCTTTGTCGCCGGTCGGGCGAAGCCCTTTTGCTATAATCCAGGTAACGGTTGAAATGATCACATAAAACAGAGCCGCAAGACCGATCATTGCGGCATTCTCCCAGACCATCTGCCTTGTCGTTCCGGCATAGGTCATATAAAAGATCAGCACAGGCAGAAAGATCTTTGAAACCAGTTTGGCAAGATCCGGTAGATAATTTTCTTGGATAACACCCTGCTTAGCCGCCACATTTCCGACTAGAAGAATACTGAAGAAAAGGATCATTTGATGAATGACGATTGAAAACAACATCTTGTAAATCTCCTTTTTGTTAATCTTGAAAGCGCGATAGGTATGCTGAGCCGCCTGCACGTCTGCGATGTTTGCGAATCAGTTCATATAATTATAGTTCCATCCTCTATAAGACTATAGGCATATACCTATAGTCAAGACGTTATATATTCACTAACACTCGAATACTTATAATCAAGACATAATATCTGCTTACTGATTCTTATTATTATAAGGACATTTGTCACAGGAGAAATTATATTGGCATTTCTCAAAGGTTGTCTTAAATAGCTCATCTATGTCATTTCTGTATCCAGCCAACACATCGGAATTAATTTTATAGAAGATTCTAAAACCTCTTCGATTTTCTTCAAGTATTCCAATATTCTTTAAAATCTTTATATGCTGGGATGTGGCAGGTTGAGAAATGTCAAGTTGTTTAGCTACATCGGAAACACAAAAGGTTTCATTATTATTAGAAGCAAATATTTTTATTATTTTTAGTCTTTTCTCATCACCAAGGGCTTTGAGAACTTCAGCCATGTTTTTTATATGACCTTGCATTAATTTACCTCTTAATTATAAGTATATAAGCATTCTCTTATACTTATTTGCCAGGTGTTATAAATAATTTTCTCTTTTTCCCTGTTTTACCAAATACTGGTTTTATACCTTGGCAAAAAAGGTATCCTCTTCAAGTTAGGTGGAAACCCCTTCGTTTTCAGTTAAATGCACTTTTCTCTTCGAGATCATCGATTTGGAGAAGATACGGTTTTTTGTAATATCTCAAAGAACTTCACTCTTGGTGAAAGCTTAAAGCCAATATGTTTTTCTTTACAGGAGAAGTAGAAGTCGTCGTCTTCATTTAGAGCGTATCTTAATATTTTTCCCATTATTTTTATGTTTTTATTCAATCCAGCCTTCTAATCATTAGATTTATCATTGCTGCATATATAATGCTTGACTTGATTCTGTCAATCCTTCATAATCCTTACATGTCGACATCTACCTAACCATAGTTCCCATAGAAGTGTCGGAGATTGACGAGAATGGAGATTATAATATTATTAATGCAGAAGGGTACTATGGAGAAGTTAACTCTTTTGAGCACTACGTAGAGATAGTAAAGGCTTTGGCAAAAAAGATACTCGATAGCCGTAAAACTCAGTAAATATTCATTTTACTTTCTTCACTTCAATGAATTATAATAGTAACATCTTTTCCAGCTTTCCCGATCCTACGGAAGAGGGAGCACCAATTTAATTTATCGGGCATGAGAATACCTCATCTTCTGGAGATATCTCCACAGAAAGCCCTTGGTACTCTTCCAGGTTCATGGATAAACCAGTCATGACAACGTACTTACTCTTTTTCTTCTGCTGCTAATTGATACTCCTGTACTTCAATCATAGTTTTAAGCCACTTGTTCAGAAAGTCGTTAAGCTCCTTTTTGAGTTTCGGATAATGTTTTCCAGGTTCTGGATATACTTCTTGATAGATTCCTATGTAATCATTTTTAAAGGTTAAAGCTTCAGCCATCTTCGTATCCGGATAAATTCTTACTTCCATATCAGGGTCAGCCATTACGTCCCCGTTTTGTTTTCCATTGTGTGCCAATGCGATTGTATCGGATGTAAGCTTATCCACGTTTAAAGGCATCAAACCTGAGCTTACAAACTTCATATAGTCAGCTTGCATTTTTCCAGCGTCATCAATAATTTCCATCTGCTGAAGTCTTGCGAAAATCATCTCATAAACTGTTCTTCTCATATTCATTCACCTTTTCCGAGCACAACATAAAAAGGATCAAAAGGCCTGATTAGAAAGGCCTCAGAAACATTGGATCTATGTATTCGAGTGCTCCGTCCCCTTCAAAAATAACCTCTATTTCTTCTCTACCGATTCCAACAACAGTACCTTTCCATTTCTGGTTTTCGTATCTTACAGCCATCCCAATTTTAAGGTCTTGAATTCTCATTTGTTGTGCTCCTCTTATGTTACTACAATAAAGTAATTGGGCTTAAAGTATATAAACTTTATTCCTGTAAGTGGAGCATAGATCTAGAACAAAAATATGAGACAAATAAAACATTTTGAATATAGGGTTATAGTGAATTAAATCCATTTTCTAGTAATAAACTATATATGCTTTAAGCCTGGGTTTAGTATTGAATAAGAAAGACCAGATAAGATAAAAGGAGTAGTAGAATGATTCAGAGAAAAGGAAGAGCTACAAAATGGCAGAAAATTCAGAAAAATCTCGAAAGAGCAACAACAATATCCGAGGCTTGCTTAATTCTTGAGCCTTTCAACCTGACAAATGAGGAAGCTTGCAGGATAGCACAACAATGGCAGATAGGAAGGCAGATTCTTGCAAGGCATGGGGTGATCTAAATGATCCCCTTTCTCTGTACGAGGGGAAGAGAACGCACCTGCGAAAGAAAGAAAATAAGTCGATTATTTCCCTTTCGGAGTCATAAAGTTTATAAAGTTTAAGTCTACTATATAAAGAATATGACTGGAGAATCTAATAGACCGTCTAATACTGTACCCATGAAAATAATGTGCAGTATGGTGCTGATCCCTAATAGACATGATGAAGTAGAATATTTCAAAGTGGATTCTAAGGGATACCCTATGCCTAAAAAAACAGCATACGCAAACAAAGAAGTAACTATTATAGTTGGACACAAGGAGCGGAATAACCTTATGGTTACGCCTGATGACCGTGTATTTACTGGAGTTTTTGGAAATAACGGGCGCCTGTCTTCTGTGGGAAAGGAATTAGAGGGTCAGGAACTCACAGTAATTGTACATATCCCCGAATAAACTTGTTTTCTTACTGTCTCTCCATTTTCTCTTTTGATCTAATTTCTCGATTTCATCTGTGAACTTACACCTTATCTAAGCCTTTACAGAAGCTTTTTAATAAAGGCAATGAAACACAGTCTAGCCATACTGAACACCTTGCAGACAGGCTAATAATAAGCCCAGTCTCATCTCTGAGAGATCAGAGAGTCTAGATCTATCAAGTTTGCTGAGGAAAATAATAGTCATCGGTAAATTTCCTGCATTTTAGCGCTGCTTTGGCCGGTTTGCTGTGTGAGCATATAAACGCAGCAAAAGCCATGTATCACGGATATAGCTGAAAATAGAGTTGCAGGATGAAGTCGGAATCCAGGATGAAGTCGGAATCCAGGGTGAGTTCCGGTTGCAGGATGAAGTCGGAATCCAGGATGAAGTCGGAATCCAGGGTGAGTTCCGGTTGCAGGATGAAGTCGGAATGCAAGATAATGAGGCAAACTGAAACCGAATCCGGTATTTCTGAAATTTTCTTTGCTGCGATATTTGGCTGAAATTTTTAAACAAAAAAAATAGGTTTTTTTGAATAGTTGACCGTAAAAATGTAGGTTAGAATTATCCTACATTGGATGCTCTCAATCTTGCCAGCAGTCAGCAGTGTTAACAATTGGTATTTCCTGCATCGTGTACAGGTTTCGCAAGTTTTGAAAGAATTTCCTGCCTGATCCTTTCGGTTTCTTCCTGCTTCAGCTTCGGGTTTACGTTGACATTCACATTTTCAGAGCGTGCTTGAATGTTTATATTATCCTTTTTGCTCCAATCCTGCGGGAATCTCCTTTCAAGTAAAAACTTAATAGATTCGAGATTACCCATAGAAGCAGCCTTTCTTAACTGAGTCAGGCAATCCCGCATTAAGTCTGCTTCTGATTCCTGTACCGCTGCATAGAAAAAGGCATAAGGACTTTTTCCCTCTCTACCGAGTTTTACCCAATTATTCCAGGTCTCATAAGTAATTCCTATAGCTGCTGCAGCAGAACTGTAGGACATTCCGAGTTTTATGTTTTCTTTCGTAAGCTCTATCATTTCTGGTGAAAGTTTCGTTTTTCGAGCCATAATAAACTATTATTATATATCAAGGTATAAAAAATAAACTAGAGTTTTAATGTTACTTGTTATCTTTTTGCATTTTTTCGTTTTTCGATTATTTGGTTTTTTTGGGGGCCGAATAGAGAATTCTGCCAGACTTTATACTCCTGAATTAAACCTAAACTCAGGAGCCTTGTTTCAGCTTAATCTCAGGCTCGCCGAAAGGAGTTCACACACTTTCTGGCAGTTATACCCATAGAAAAATATATGAGTTAAAACCCATTTAAAATAATATAAATATAAAACTAAGAGTATTTTTGTGCATCTATTCCCGCCACACCTAAGGGAAGAAAACCCTTCTTTTTAAGATTCGATCTAATCTCTTCCAGAGCCCTATCTTAGCAGCGCCACATACACAATAGGCGGCGCGTGAGAACAGTCATAATTACTGACGAAAACAACCATAACTCCTGACAAAATTACAGTAATCCATGATGAAAACACGGCAGCCAATGATGAAATTACAGCAACTGCTTATGAAAACACAATGCTTCCCTTATCTTGAATGAAGTTTCATGCATCAGAATCAGATGTGTAACGCACCTCCTAGCACTGATAAGGCACGTTTCTGGCACAAAACACTGCAATTACAACATCTGCGGAACGTTTCCTGCATTTTTCACTCAGCAGAGACTGCCCATTACAGAACTTTGCCTGCATCTGACAGGGCTTGACAATTACTCCATAAGATTCTTAGAAACTTCTGCACAGAACATGAGTTTCTGAAAGAGTCCCTACGAAATGGCATGAGGCTTATTCTAAAGCCCTACAAGAAAAGTTCTTTAATTTCTAAAGTGTCCCCCAACCATGCGATTTAAACTCAATACAGAGCTTCTAATTAAGTCACACCCTAAAGATGTTGGTTATTCTCCCCGCACCCCTCCCAGGGGTTTAACGCCCCTCCTGTTATGGGAAGGTAATGCTGTCCTGGAAATAACAGGTGAGCTTTCCGACCCAACCTGGAATTCCTGAATCGGAACCTGTACCTGAGTCTAAGTTGCACTATCAGTTCCGCCACTCCTATGGCAGCCTACCGGAAAGGGTTCCTGTTAGTTCTACATGTTCGGGTTCCTTTCCTGCACACGTTAGCACATACAAGCCTTTATATATAATAAATCCGACTTATAAAACGCAAGCAGAAGACAGTTTTTATTGATTCTTGTAACTTAGGAAGTCAGGCTTTGTGGATCATTCCGGCCCAGGGTTTCCAGGCACTCTGCCGACATGTTCAGGTTCCTTTACTTATACGCAGGATTCCAGGCTTGTTGGAGTTTAGGTTGCAACTTAGGTTTCCGCAACTCCTGGGTCAGTGTGTAGTCGGTGCGCGAGTAGGGCGAAGCCCGTTGTATGATCTCCCATAATGCTTTAAACTTATTCATAAAACATTAATTATAAATATGCATTAATTTAAATAAAATGGCTAAGCTGTTACTGTTTTAGCTAATTCACATCAGGGATTTGATGATTTATCCATTACTTATATCGTTGTTTTCAGCTTTTATTCCGCAACTCCTAGCAGTAAACATTTTTATGTAATATACTTCTTAAACTTCTTAGGTAATGAACAGGTAATGAAATTGATTCAGTATCAGTTGTCACTGGGTAATGAACAGGTAATGAAGTTATTTTAGCCATAAACAGTATCTATATACACTAAGGTAATGAAAGTAATGAAATATACAAATAATATACGCTACGTAATCTCAGAAAAAAAATATTCTATCCCCAAATAATTTTGTTTTTTTCCCTCTCAAATATCTCTCTATATGTTTCAAAAATTCCATTACTTTCATTACCTAACACCTAAACTAGCTTTCAGGATATTGAAAATTCGTTATTGTTGAATCATTACCTACTTACTAAAAAAGTGTTACAATGTTTTCTGCTGATACTGATTAGTCAGGTAATGTTTTTGAAATTTAATTTCATTACCTGGCCAGGTTGAGGTAATGGAGTTGAAAAAAGAGCAAGTTTTCAACAACAGGAGGGGCGCAACTCCTATGATGCTGGTTAGGTAAAAGTCGAAAAAAAAGAAGATTAGATTGTTTTTAGACAATCCTGAATGTTGTGCTGTTAAGCTTTACGATGTATCCATTCTTTGCAAGGATGCACAGAGTGTTGTCAACTTCTTCGCTTGTGTCGTTAATAATCTGCTTTATCAGGTCTACACTGGCTGAACCCTGCATCTCTGTAAGGAACCTTACTGTCTTTGTGACCTTTTTGACACATTCTGTCTGAGGCATATCTTCAATTCCACCTTCTTTGAAGTCCAGGCCCAGAACATCATTCATCTTGCTGACGTATATCCTTACTCCTCCAATAACAGAACCATTCCTCTTGAAGTGTAGGTTTCCTGCTTTGTCTTTAGGGGCAATTACATTGTTTGCAATCCAATCTTCCTTTATCTTGGTTGGCTTCATACCGTTTTCTTTAAGTTTCTGAGTTAGGGCAGTTCCGATGATGTCTATGTATTTCTCATCAATGTACCCACATCTCTTGTTTCCTTCGTTGGTGATTGTGCCGGACTCAGGGCAGATTGCAAAGTTCCTGTACTCAATGTTTACCCAATCGTTTACAAGTCTGAGTGCCCTGACCCATTCCATTTCAACAGGTCTTTCCTTGACACACATTACAAAGTACTTGTTGACTACTTCTTTGGCATCCTTTGAGTCAATTCCAATCTCTGCAAACACTTCTTCAAGGATCTTCCCTGCAACCATGATTCCTGCAAAGATAGATTTAGACCTTCCCTGCACATTGTCCACAGCGTCTGGGAGTTCTTCAAGGCTTGTTTCATACATCTTGCACAGGGTCTTGTTTTCCATCTTTTCAAACAACTTTGCAAGGAACAAATCAACAACATGCCCGCAGTTCTCTGAGGTTTCTTTCTTGATAAGTTCTATAGTTCTGGTTTTCATTACAGGAATGTCGGCTTTAAGCTCAACTACTCTGTACATCTGACCAGCGTTATCAAGGCTGTCTCTGAGCATGTTTTCACCAGTTGTCATGCAGGTGGTGCGGTATATTTCTCCGCCATCCCTGTGTCCATCCTGAGTGCTTTTCATCTTGGCAATTCCACCTGCAATCTGGTAGACAACATCTTTAATTTTGTCTTCTTCGCCAGTGGTTTCGTCAATGAGGAAAGGTATGTCTGAGTAGTCTCTTACAGTTACGAACATTCCATTCCTTGTACTCTTAGGACTGAGTGTAAGCTTGTCCATCCTTCCAACCATTGTTAGGCATACCTGTGTTGAGAATGTTTTACCTACTGAAGTGTTACCGTACATGTCAGTTACGTGTGATTCAAGACCTAGAGCATAGTTAGTCATTGCTGACATTGTATCATAGGCTCTGAACCTTATGATTTCGTGGTTGAAAATTCCTCTTGTACCTTTTACCCATCCCTCTACTGTTCCTCTCTGCTCAAGTGCTTCAAATCCAGTAGAGTCTCCAATATTAAGCATTTGGGTCATTCCATCTTTTGAGGCAGCCCTGTTTCCAAGAACAAACATGGTCTTGTCTTCAGTCCAACCACACTGTTTTGCAGAGAACTCTTTCTTGAAGTACTGTCCCATGTCTCTAATTGAGTTGCTCACATAATCTACAGTCTCATTAAGGATGTTACCTGACTCAGGGCAGTTGATGTTCTTCAACAGAAACTCTTTCTTAAGATCCTGCTTTGACATAAGAACACTTGGACTTGACCAGTATTCCTGAATGTTGCCATAGTTGTCTGCGTACCTAATCTTGTAGTATGATTCTTCGCCAGTTAGAGACTTGCTGACTCCACAGAGTACAAAAGGTGTTCTGCAAACTGTTACCAGCTTTTCTGATTCGTCACCATCTGGACTCATTACAGTTTCAGTTCTGTACACACCATTTGAGTTTACTGAATAAGCACCCTTGTCAGCGTTTGGCACTTCATATGCTTCCCAGGATGACTCAATTACACTGTTTACATCTTGTGGGAAGGTCTTGTCTGACTCAGGAGTTGCGCTAAACTGTTCTCTTGAGAATGATTTCTTTGCTGGAAGATCGAGTTTCTTTCTTTCCTTGTCGATCTTCTGAATAATCATGTCACATTCTTTGACTGAAAGTGAGAAGTAGCACTTCATTTCAACCCTAATGAACAGCGATGTCTCGCCTGTTTCGAACCTGATAAGGTGATCCTTAGCGAACTGTAGGGCTGCCATGAACCTGTCGTTCTTGCTTGCAGGCACATCTACAGCATTCATCAGTTCAGTTGCTGTGTCATCATTGAATTCTGGGTTGCATATTTCAAGAGCTTCTGATATTGCTTCTGAGTATGCTTCAATCTCTTCCTCAGAAAACTGTTTCTCTTCAGGAAGCTTACTATTCTCTTTAAGCATGAAGTTAAGTCTTACAGTTGGGTCGTTGATCATCTGTGCTGCACCCATTATGTCTGCAAAGTTGTACATTTTAATTACCTTTAGTTATATTTTGGTTTTGAAAAGGAGAAAACAAACAACCGCAAGCAAGAGCCCGAAAAAGCTTTTATAGAAATAGGACTTTGTATATTTTGGAGTTGAACATAGGAGATGGCCAATTCCAACTTATATGCCTCTTACATAAATCTTGTTATTAGGGGCACTTGTCAGGCAGGCTTCGGAGTCTGGACAACTAACAGAAGCTTGTCTGTTTACTACACTTTTCTATTATGGTTGTTTTATGAGTGTTATTTATTGCGTGCTTTCCTTCTGGCCTTTTCCTTAGTTGCTTTTATCACTCTTCTCCACTCCTGCAGTTTGCATTATTCGTTTTGCAATAGCTCGATCAAATGGATCAGTACTCTTCCTCATATGCTCCAATATGTCAGGGTGCTGAGTACTCACCAGCTTTGTCCATTCCAAAAATGATATATTACTTTGAATCATATTTTTCATAGCCGGGCACTTCCGTTTAAGTTGTGATCGGTGCTCTGGTTCCTTCATCTTGGTGGGTGGCAGGAACCGGGCAAATCTTTAAGCTTCCATCTTCAAGCAGTTCAATTTTCACGGTGCTACTCTGATCCAGCTTAGCATCCTTGGCCCAAGCTGCAGGCAATGGGCACATAAAACTATACGCACTTTTTTGAATTCTTCTCTTTCCAAAAGAGAAGCTTATTTTGGGATTAATTTTAGACATCTCTGAAATATACATCGTGTTTCTATAAATATCATTTTTGTAATTTCTAAAAATAAACTACATATATGTAATCAATTAACAATATCTACATACACATTACTAGTATGGTTCAAAACTAGCATTATAACATATATTTTAAATACTGCTAAAAGTATTATGATATATGGCTAGAAAAAAAGGAGACTTATCTAAAAGTGGGCCCAAAAGTCATATTATAAAGCTTATTCTTGAAAATAGTGGGTCAGTTGAAGAATCAGAAATTAGAGACGATTTAAAGAAAAAAAATGAGAAGACAGATCAGGGAAATGTTAACAGGTATTTACATGAATTGCGAAAAGACTCTGCTTGTATCGAATTAAAAACTAGTGAAAGAGGTCAGCGTAAGTATAATTTATGGAACATAACAAAAATCGAGCAATTGAAAAATATCAGGCTTAATTTCCCTGAAATACCATTGAATAAATATGAAAAATCTATAAATATTGTAATCTTTAAGAAGTTTAACTTTGCAAGAGGTTCAATGCGTGCAAAAAAAGCGTTTGTTCAACTGTCACTATCTGTTTCTTATTTCGACAAATGTCTGGATACTGACATTGAAACATTATGTGCCAGAGCCCCCAAACTTTACCAATCGGGCGAATTCTTCAGTATAGAGAGACAGATCGAAGGATTGACTCACGAAGCTTATCCTGAATGTATGAAAAGGATTCAGAAAATTCCTGACATTTGGCCGGTTGGTGATGATGAGTCTATAAAAGATTCTCCACAACGTTTCCAGAATAACGCAATATCAGAAGAAAAATTCAAAAGAATGTTGAATGAAATTAAATTCTCGTTGGAAGAGAAAGACCACTACGAACGGACTCAAAGAATTATAACAGAATTGTCCATGAAAGTATCGCATGAAATCCTCTCAAAAAGGTTGAAAGAAATACCTAAAGAGTCCCTTCAAAATCAGGAAGTATCGAAAAAAATGTCTGATGAAATATTTGAAAAACTAATGGAAGAATTTCCGGTAGACTTGCCCGGTAAAATATATACTATAGTAGTCAATCAGTATCAATACACGAGTATAGTCTTAGATCAAATTTTCGATCACTTTTATCAGCGAGACGTTATAGACGGTAGTGACAACTACGAAGAACAAGAATTCATGTCCAAGATAAATGAGATTACTTCATTTAACATGCTGAAGATAGAACGATGGGAAGACAAAGTTAAGAAGTTAGATCACCTTTATGATGATTATTACGAAAAGTGCAGAATAAAAATGGGAACTATGTAAAATAATAATCCCATAGGAACTTAATATGAATCATTTTTCGGCTCTAAGAATCATCTCCTTAAGCTTGGAGACTTCTTCAAGCTCTTGTTTTAATGCATTCTTCATTTCCCGGAGTTCGTCCAAATCTGAAAGCTGCATATAGTCGGTTTTAATAGTTTCCACTGTTGTTACAGCTTCTCTAGATAAAGGCAATCCACATTTAAGGCAGAACCTTGCATTTACGGGAGTTAACTCTTGGCATCTAGGACATACTCCGGGCTTCAAGAACTCGATATCATCTTCATTCGTTTTAATTCCATACATTTTCAAAACAGCGTCATCCATATTTTTTCCACTCAAATGGACGTATGTAGCTGGTTGTGTTGATGTAAGAGACCAACCTAGATACACCTTGAGCTGTTGTTCTGTAAAATTTGCAGCTAGGTGAGTTGCTCTATCGTGACGGAAGGAATGAGGGTTTACTTTCTTCTCGATTCCTGCTTTTTCCCCACACCTATTGAATACATTAACAAGCCCGGTAGCTGACATAAGGCCAGCTTTTTTGTCCAATGTGCACCATAAAGGTGCATCTCTGTCATCCTTTCTAGGGTGGTTATCTATCCATTCCCGTAGGTATGGAGCAGAGAAAACCAATCTAACCCTCCGAGCTCCGGTCTTGCCTTCTGGGAATGTAACCACAGCCCCATATTCATCAAGCTCTACGTTTTTGAGCTTAACAGACAGTTGTTCCCCTCTTCTGGCGCCAGACTCATAAAAACAAGCTATAATGGCTCTGTCCCGACTATTGCTGCCTGCTTCAATCATTTTTACAATATCTTCTTTACACTTGATGTCTTCAGGAAGCTTCTTTCCTTTGAGTCTCTTACATTTTATTTTCTCGTGAAGCTCATAATTTTTGTTCCATTTTAAGAACTTCTTAAAAGATACTTTTCGAGTCTCCTTTGTTGGCTCAGAGTATTTCTTTACCTTACCTGCCCTGTCTGTGTAAGTGTAGTTCTCTAGAGCATCAAAAAAGATATACAGATCATCCTCTGTAAGTTTCCCCAAATCACACTCATTAAGAGCCTTCGCCACCCATATCATATTTTCCATATGATTTAAAGCAGTTCTTTCTCGGTTACCTTCATGCCTCAAATATCTGAAATACGTACTTAAAATTTCCCGATTACATTCTGAAAGCTCTTCAGACTTTAAGAAGTTATCAGCATCCGCTAGTTTAAACATACTAAGTAAATGGTATTCTTAGTATTTAATTCATGAGGTACTCAATTTTCGTGCCTCAGAACTCATAGGGCTCATCATGAAATCAGCGAACTTTTTCATCACAGGCACTCAATTGATGTTCAGATAATATATGGGGTTAATATAAGAAATATCTTTCAGAAAAAAAATAAAAAAATATGAAGATACAAAACATGAAAATACAAAATATGAAGATACAAAATATATCTTAAAAAACGTTTTTCAGTTTTCTCCCTTGATTTCGGCCTCGATCTCGGCAGCAATCTTGCGGGCAGCTTCTCTCGGGGATTCTGCTTTGTAAATGGCTCTTCCTACAATTACCCAGTCTGCACCTGCGGCAATAACATCAGATGCTTTTCCTCCCTGAGCACCAACTCCAGGCGAGATGATGGTAAGTTTATCGCCGATAATTTTTCTGATAGCCTTAACTCTTTCCGGTCTGGTCGCGGGTGCAACAAGGCCAAAAGCTCCTGCTTCGGCTGCCATTCTTGTGATCGCTTCTCCGACAGGCTGGAGAAATTCGGCTCCTCCCGGGTGGCTCATTTCACTTACCACGAACACATCTTTCCTGTACTCGGAAGCGACCTCAATGCAGGCATCAAGGCTGTCTCGGCCTGTAAAGCCCTGGGCAATGACTGCCTCTGCTCCTGCCTCAAAGACCTGCTCGCAGATAAGGCGGTTGGTATTTGGAATATCGGCAACCTTGAAATCGGCTATTATAGGAGCAAACTCTGCAAGCTCCCTGATGATTCCAAGCCCGGTAGCAAGTATTAGAGGATAGCCTACCTTTATAGCGTCCACGAATTCCGAGACATCTTCTGCAATTTTAAGAGCTTCTTCCCTGTCGGAAACATCA
>Ga0160425_1000354_pt1 | contig 70134 bp, 65 predicted proteins | sample BioMet8_FD_108193 | JGI IMG/M metagenome (GOLD analysis project Ga0160425, IMG submission 108193) | Microbial communities from bioreactor (seeded with sewage sludge) at Lawrence Berkeley National Lab, California, USA - Biofuel... | ecosystem: Engineered > Bioreactor > Anaerobic > Unclassified ...
GCGCGCGTCTTCCCGCCTTCGGCTCTTCATAAATTTTCGGGATCGTACTGTTATTCAATTGTCAATGTTCTTTGTCCTTTAATGGGACAGCTTCATCATTATATCAGAGGCACCCACCTATGTCAAGCACTTTTTTCAAATTTTTTTATTCCGCTGTTTTATCTCTCCCGGCCCACTCAGTGGGCATCCTTCCTGCATATGTAATCATACAGTTCTCTCACGCTTCTCATTCCTGTCACCTGCATGCCGTTTACCGTTCCCGCCAGTACCCCGTCACTCTGTGTCCTGCCGCTCAGATCCTGCAGATGAGCCGCATTGGCCGCCGGCATACAGCAATGGGCAAAACCCAGCTTGGAGGCCTCCCTGAGCCTGTTCTCGGCCTGGCTGACTGCCCTGATCTCACCCGTCAGGCCTATTTCGCCGAATACAAGCGTATCCGACGGCAGGGCAATGTTCGTATAGCTTGATATTATCGCCGCCGCGACTGCCATATCTATCGCCGGTTCATTCAGCTTCATTCCGCCGGCAAGATTGATATAGGCATCGCATCCGCCTGTCTTCAGGCCGAGCCGCTTTTCCAGCACTGCCATCAGGAGATTTACCCTGTTGTAATCGATGCCGGCAGCTGTCCTGCGCGGGAGCTGAAATCCCGTGCGGCACACCAGGGCCTGCACTTCTACCAGGATGGGCCTGGTGCCCTCTATCGCGCAGGAGACGACGGATCCGGCCGCATCCTTAGGTCTGCCGCCCAGCATGAATTCCGAGGGGTTCTCCACCTCAGAGAGCCCTGAACCGCTCATCTCAAAAACACCTATCTCATTAGTCGATCCGAATCTGTTCTTGACGGCGCGCAGCAGCCTGTAGGAAGCATGTCTGTCGCCCTCGAAATACAGCACGGTATCGACCATATGCTCAAGCACGCGCGGGCCGGCTACAACGCCCTCCTTGGTGACATGCCCCACGATAAATGTGGAGATACCTTCCTTCTTGGCAAGCTGCATCAGAATATTTGTCGCCTCCCGAACCTGGCTCACGCTTCCGGGCCCGGAGCTGACATTCTCACAGTACATAGTCTGTATGGAATCGATAACGAGCACGTCCGGCTTGTATTTTTTGACTGTTTCCTCGATATTGCCCAGATCGGTCTCGCAGAACAGGTAGATATCATTCTTGAAAATGCCCAGGCGCTCGGCGCGCATCCTTATCTGCTGCAGTGATTCCTCCCCGGATACATAGATCACCTTGAGATCCCGTTCCGCGAGATTCCTGCACATCTGCAGCAGAAGTGTCGATTTGCCGATCCCGGGATCCCCGCCTACCAGGACAAGCGAACCCTTTACAAGGCCGCCTCCCAGCACCCTGTCAAATTCTCCGATATCGGTGGATATCTTCTGCTCTCCCTCAAAGCTCACCTGAGAGAGTCTGACAGGTACCGGGGCATCCTGTCTGTGCTTCGCTGAAGGAGCAGTCCGCGTATTTACGGGGGCCTCCTCCACAAAACTGTTCCAGGTATGGCATGCGGGGCACTGCCCCATCCATTTAGCAGACTCATATCCGCATTCCTGACAGAAAAAAACTGACTTTGCCTTCGCCAACTGATGATCCTCCCCCGCATCGCGTCTTAGAAATCGCTGCCCGGGCGCCTGCCGCCGCGGCAGCTGTGAACTGCAGACAAAGAGGAAGCGGAGCCATAATGAACTCCGCCTCTTCCTTTGTAATAGATAGTATCTGATACAGCAGGCTGTCTTAGCTCAGCAAAGCCGGCAGTCTGACATCAGGCATCTCCTAAGCCTTGACAACTCTGATCTTCCTGGACTCAAGCCCAAGTTCAACACTGATCACGAGCTTGCCTCCAAGGTTGGTCTTCATGCTTCCTATGTTCGCATCATCGATAAACACGATGTATTCTGTCTCAGCTTCAAGTTCAAGAGTAATCTGTGTATCTTCGTATCCCTCAACCTGAAATATTATCTCAGAACCGTCCTCATAAAATCCGGTGACCTTTGTCCCCGGTACCGACTCATAGACGAACAGCTCATTCTTCTCGAGTTTTGTGATATCGCGGTAGGTCTTAACCTTGTAAATATCGCCTTTAAATTCAAAATCTGGCTTCTTGGCCTTATTCGCCAGCGAATAGTCGCCGAAATTCAGCTTAGAGCCGGATACAAAGATCAAATTATCTTCAGATGCCATCTTATTAAACCTCCCATATCTGTCAGCACTGATATGACCATCCATGGGTTCTGCCCCGCCCTGCACATACACGCCGAAGGTAAAATCTCTCTTCCAGGTCACGCCTATGCCATTTCCGGGACATCGGCAGCATCCGTCACAAATGGCTTCTTTTCAATTGATTATACACGCCCTTGTCTAATTTTACCAGTGAATTCACAGTTATTTCATAATTATTTTTGCGTTTTTTATACATGTATCGGTAAAAAGCAAAGAAAGAGTAAAAACACTTAAGAAATTCTTCCTCTTCATTACTATATATGGTAAATTTCCCAGTCCGCAGTGTCTGTCCCGGGCAGGCTCTATTCGCCGTCGGCAAGCGCAGTTTTGCCGTCCTTCAGGCACAGTCCGGCCGTGTTGTCCTTCTTTACCGAACCTGCAAGATAGCCTTCGGCGAGCAGATCTTCCACCTCAGTCTGGATCACGCGCCGGAGCGGGCGCGCGCCGTAATTTTCACTGAAGCCCGCGGCTGCCAGATGATCGCGCACATCGTCAGGTATCTCGATATATACACTGAGCTGCTGCGCTATCCTCTTCTTTACGACATCAAGCATAAGATCAGTTATCTTTACGACATCCTCTTTGGTAAGCTGCCTGAATACGATGATATCATCTATCCTGTTCAGAAATTCCGGTTTGAAAAGTCTCTTGACCTCATCCATGATGCGGCTCTTCATATTGGCATAGTCCGACTCCGCTGTATCCTGAGCCGAAAAGCCGAGGTGCTTGTTGGAAATAATGCTGGAAGCGCCGGCATTAGATGTCATGATGATGATAGTGTTCTTGAAGTCTATCCTCCTGCCCTGCGAATCTGTGATGCGTCCGTCATCGAGTACCTGCAGCAGTATATTGAAGACATCCGGATGAGCTTTCTCTATCTCGTCAAACAGCAGGACAGAATAAGGATTCCTGCGGATCTTCTCGCTCAGCTGGCCGCCTTCCTCATAGCCTACATATCCGGGAGGAGAACCGATCAGCTTGGAGACGCTGTGTTTTTCCATATATTCCGACATGTCGATACGTATCATCGCGTCATCTCTGCCGAACATCGCCTGGGCAAGTGCCTTTGAAAGCTCTGTCTTGCCGACGCCTGTCGGCCCGAGGAACAGAAATGAGCCTATTGGCCTGCCTGGATCTTTAAGGCCGACACGGCCTCTTCTGATAGATCTGGCGATCGCCGTCACTGCCTCATTCTGTCCGATCACCCTCTCGTGAAGGGTAGCTTCAAGGTTGCGCAGACGCTCTATCTCCTCCTCCTGCAGCCTTCTGACAGGGATGCCTGTCCAGCTCGAGACGATATCAGCGATCTCATCCTCACCGACGACCAGTTTCTCCGAGCTGCGCTGCTTTTCCTGCTCGCTGCTGATCTGTATCAACTGTTCGTTCAGGCTCTGCTGCTTTTTCTTCAGCTCGCTCGCATGCTCGTATATTTCGCCGCGGATAGCCTCTTCCTTCTCAGTTTCCAGAAGCGCTATCTGCTTTTTGATATCCTCCGCCTCAGGAGAGATGGAATAGCTGCCGAGGCGCACCTTTGAGGATGCCTCGTCGATAAGGTCGATTGCCTTGTCCGGCAGGAACCTGTCATTGATATATCTTGCCGACATATGCACCGCGGCCTCGAGAGCCTCATCCAGTATCCGCACGTGGTGATGCTCCTCATAGGCATTTCTCAGACCCTTAAGTATCTGAAGAGTCTCGTCCTCCGACGGCTCATCGATCGTTACAGGCTGAAAACGTCTTTCCAGGGCAGCGTCTCTTTCTATATGCTTCCTGTACTCGTCGATCGTCGTCGCGCCTATGATCTGCAGCTCACCGCGCGCCAGGCTGGGCTTAAGGATATTTGCCGCGTCAAGCGCGCCCTCGGCGGCGCCGGCTCCGATGATGGTGTGTATCTCATCAATAAAGAGAAGTATATTGCCGTCATTCTCCACTTCCTCGATGATCTTCTTTATGCGCTCTTCAAATTCCCCTCTGTATTTCGAGCCGGCCACCATTCCGGACATATCAAGCGTGAGCACCCGCTTCCCTGAAATCACATCAGGGACAGTGCCCTCGACTATCCTCTGGGCCAGCCCCTCGACAACTGAAGTCTTTCCTACGCCCGGCTCGCCTATGAGGCAGGGATTATTCTTGGTCCTCCTGGAGAGGATCTGCATGATCCGCTGTATCTCCTTCTGCCGGCCTATCACTGGATCAAGTTTTCCCTCGCGGGCATATTCCGTGAGATCACGGCTGTACTGGTCCACAAGCAGCGGTTCATCATGCTTCTTCTGCTTTTTGCGCAGGCCGCTGTCGTCGCTCACTGCCTGCTGCGCGTCTGTGCCGATGCCCAGGATGATATCCTGATAGATCTTTCCCGGCTGCGCGCCCAGGGCAGCCAGTATCTGTGCCGCCACGCAGTCGCTCTCCTTAAAGATCGCGATCAGCAGATGTTCGGTGCCTATTGCCCCGGAATTGAACCTGGCCGCCTCCTTGCTGCTTATCTCCAGCACCTGCCGGCAGCGCGGCGTATACTCATCAGGCTCAGCCACCTGCGTGCCGCCGCCTCTTATAAGCTGAGTTATCAGTGAGGAAACTTTTTCCTCGGTAATGCCGTGATCCTCCAGGACCTGGCAGGCAAGACCCCCACGTTCTTTCAGCAATCCGAGGAGTACGTGTTCGGTGCCTATATAATTATGTTTGAAGCTGACTGCCGCTTCATGTGAATAATGCATGGCATTGGCAGCCATCTGTGTGAATCTGTACTGCAAAATGTACCTCCTGTCAGACTTCTTCTATGCCGGGCAGCGTGCTTCGTATATATGACGCCCTTCTTATGCCGGACTGTATGTCATTGTCATCATCTGCCTGCCCTGAGATCATGACAGCATCCTGTACAGCTATCATCATCGCAAAGATATCAGGCTCGCAGCCGCTGTCCCATACGTGGTACTGGTATCCTGACCTTACGTATGAGAGGTACTCAAGAGTCTCCTCAAAGTCAAGATCCCTGGCGTATTTCAGCAGGCCGTAGGCTCTGTACATCTGATCTGTCGCTGTCTTTTTCTCATCGTCCGAGCGGTCGCTCCAGACCCTCTTTTCCTGCTGCGACAGCTGCCCTGTCAGATGCTCAAGCGCGGAGAGCGTCTCCTCCTCAGATAATCCCAGTGTCTTCCGGTTCTTGAGCCTGTAAACATCAGCAGGCGCCTGACCGTTTCCATGGAAATGGCCGCGCAGCGTGAAGCCGAACTGTGCGAGCTCTCTGGCATACTTTCCCGCCAGCTGATCTCTCTCCAGGTTAGGAAGATGGAGCAGATACGATGCCGACATGCCTGTTCCCGTATACAGCGGGCTCGCCGTAAGATAGCCGTATTTCCGGCTGAAAGCGTATGGCAGATGCATGTTTATCGCCTCGTCCACGCGGCTGGCCAGCTCCATTATCTCTTTCATATGCCTGCCGGCTGAGGATACCTGTATGCAGATATGTTCTGTGCCGTTGACAAGTATGCTCACCGACTCATCCGGTGTGACCAGAAGGCCCGGGCTGCCTGATGTTCCCAGCATCAGCGGCGGTATAGCCAGCCTGCCTATCAGAGAGCTCCTGTAGCAGTTGTCGATGTCGGACAGGCCGCGCAGTTCAAAATAAATGCCAAGTCTGCTCTCTTCCTCGCGCACTGCCTGGCAGACCCTGTCAAGCAGTTCTGTCTGCTCCTGCCTGCTCATCTTCGCCTCAAATGGATATCCGTCAACATTGCGCACCAGGCACAGCTGACCACCGATGACCACATCTGTATCGCACTCAGCGTTCTCATACCATTTAGACATTGCTGCTGTCTCCCTTACAGCTGCGGATCATATCACGGATACGCGCAGCCTCCTCATATTCCTCACGCGCTACAGCCCTGCGCAGGGCGGCCTTCAGTTCATCAACGCTTGAATCTCTGTCAACTGTGATGCCGATCTGGCCTGACTCCTGTGCGGCAGCTTCCTCATCGTCAGAAATGCTGTCATCGGCGGCTATATCCGGTATCACCGTCGTCTCCTGGCTGTAGAGCGGATGCTTGCCCGTATGCACGTTGTTGCCCTGTATCTTCTTAAGATAGCCGTCCAGCAGAAAATTAAATGTACGGTAGCATTCCGGGCATCCGAAAGTACCGTATTTCAGGAATTCATCATATGTCATATTGCAGGACGGACATATCACATTATTCTTTTTAAGATTCTCACTGCTGTCACTGTCTTCCTTCTGATCATCCTCAGACAGACCGAGCACGCTCGCCAGCAGCTCGCTCATAAATGAGCTCCCCGGCAGCTGCATGATAGTTATACCGCTTCCGGCAGTCTTAGCCGCGCATTCCCGGCAGAGGTTCAGAGTCTGTTCCTTCCCTCCGATGATCTCGACTATCGACACGACAGCCTCCTTCTCATGGCATCTATCACAAAGCACCTCTCTCACCTCCGGAAATGTCATCGTTTCCCTGATAATAATCATAGATGACGTCGATTATATCATGTACCTCAGATCTGCTGAAGCCCTTGCACATCGCGCCGGCCAATATGACCTGCAGGTCCTCCACGAGCTTGCGCCGCGCCATCTCCTTATTGCAGTCAACAGCTATGACCGCGCCCTTCCGGCGGTCAAGCTTCACGTATCCCTCCTGCCTGAGCACTGAATACGCTTTATTGACAGTGTGCATATTGATCCCCACATTCTCCGCCAGCTGTCTGACTGACGGAAGGGATTCACCCGCGCAGAGCTGCGAGGTGGCGATGCCGACGACGATCTGGTTGCGAAGCTGTATGTACAAAGCTTCATCACTGTTGAAATCTATCTCCAATATCATATCCTTCACCCTTCTCTTTGCCATGCCTAAATGATCCGGGCCATGGCCGGAAAATTGTTATATTCATTGTAACACGGATAGAATATGAATTCAAAAGTTTTTTCTGTTTCAAGGAAAGATTTTCGCCTGCCGCTCACATTCGTTCCTATTTATGGTACGGTTCGCCGCGTATTATCCTGAAGCTTCTGTATATCTGCTCCAGCAGGATTACTCTCATCAGCTGGTGCGGAAAGGTCATCAGCGAAAAGCTGAGGCTTTCATCAGCTGCCCTCAGGACCTCATCCGAGAGTCCGAGCGAGCCTCCGATGATAAATGCTATATGGCTTTTCCCCTCTATACCCAGTCTCTCGATCTTCGCTGCCATTCCCGGCGAATCAGTCATCCGTCCCCCGATAGCCATGGCGATCGTCCAGGCATCATCCGGCAGAGCACTCAAAATGCGGCGTCCTTCGGTCTCCTTGATCCTGTCCCGGACATTTTCTGAAATATTTTCCGGCGTCTTTTCATCCGCCAGTTCTATGATATTCAGTTTACAGTATGAAGTCAGCCTCTTGGAATACTCCTGGACCGCCTGCCTGTAAAAACCTTCTTTTATCTTACCCACTGCTATAATACTGATCTTCATTTTCAAATACCCTTCATCTTCAGGCGATCAACTCAGCCGCGCACAGCTTCTCTATATGAAAAGCTCCCCGGTGCAGCGCACCGGGGAGCAGCTTATGATACTTTTTAAGTTCTGAAGCTTAGATAGTAGTCTTGGATCTAGCTACATAGCCTTCATATCTTTCCTTAGCATCATGCTGAGTCTTTGCATACATTTCTTCTGCAATCTCAGGGAAACCGATCTTAAGAGACCTGTAACGTACCTCTGATATAAGGAAATCATGGAACTTATCCCACTGAGGTTCTTTCTTGGTATCAAGTATGAAAGGATTCTTTCCTTCCTTCTTGAGTTCAGGATTGAATCTCCAGCATGACCAGTAACCGCACTCAACAGCTTCCTTCTCAACCTGCTGTGAAATTGTCATGCCGCCCTTGATACCATGGTTGATACAAGGAGCATAAGCGATCACGATCGAAGGGCCATGGTAAGCTTCTGCTTCCTTGATAGCCTTGATGTACTGGTTCATATCTGAACCCATACATACCTGAGCGCAATATACATAGCCGTAGTTAGAAGCCATCAGAGCAAGGTCTTTCTTCCTGGTCTTCTTGCCGCCTGCGTTGAATTTAGCAACAGCGCCTGCAGGAGTAGCCTTTGAAGACTGGCCGCCTGTATTTGAATAAACTTCAGTATCTACTACGAAGATATTGATGTCTTCGCCGGAAGCGAGTGCTGCATCAACACCGTTGTAGCCGATATCGTATGCCCAGCCATCACCGCCGAAGCACCACTGTGACTTCTTAACAAGAAGGTCATAGCATACTACGATCTCATCGCAGATAGCCTTAGCTTCAGCATTGCTGCCGTTGTAAGCCTTAGCTGCTGCAAGGAGTGCTGCTGAAGTCGGCTTGGAAGCATCTCCGTCATCCATGGTATCAAGCCATGCCTGAGCCTCTTCCTTGTTAACGCCAAGCTCAACGAGCTTCTTTACCTGATCTGCAAGACGAAGCCTGCGCTGCTTCTGGCCGAGGTGCATACCAAGACCAAACTCGCCGTTATCTTCGAACAGTGAGTTGCACCATGCAGGACCCTGTCCCTTCTCATTTACCGTGTAAGGCATTGAAGGAGCAGATGCGCCGTAGATGGATGTACATCCTGTTGCGTTAGCAACGCACATTCTGTCACCAAACAGCTGAGTGATAAGTTTGATATAAGGAGTCTCGCCGCAGCCTGCGCATGCGCCGGAGAACTCGAAGAGAGGAGTCTCGAACTGTGAGCCCTTAAGGGTGTACTTGTCGAGAGGATTCTCTTTCTTAGGCATACCAATTGCATATGTCCAGTTGTCAGCTTCCTTCATTCCTTCGTCAAAAGGAACCATGGTAAGAGCCTTAGCCGGGCAGATCTGAGCACAGCTGCCGCATCCGAGGCAATCGAGCGGTGAAAGCTGCATCTTGTACTGGAACTTACCCTTGAGCTGAGCCTTGCCTGCTACTGCACCGAAGCCGGCAGGAGCTGCTGCTGCTTCTGCGTCTGTCAGAAGGAAAGGTCTGATAGTTGCATGAGGGCAGACATATGAGCACTGGTTACACTGGATACACTTCTCGCCATCCCATGAAGGAACGTTGACTGCAACGCCACGCTTCTCATACTGGCTTGTGCCTGAAGGGAATGAACCATCCTCACGTCCCTCAAATGCGGAGATCGGAAGGTCATCGCCTCTCTGAGCGTTCATAGGAACTACTACGTTTCTTACGAATGCAGGGATCTTCTCGTCAACAACCGGTGCCGGATCATCAGGACATGTAGCCCAGCTTGCAGGGATGTCAACTTTGACGATACCCTCAAGACCAGCATCGACAGCTGCGAAGTTCTTATTAACAACAGCCTCGCCCTTCTTGCCGTAAGAATGAACGATCATATCCTTCATATACTTAACTGCAGTATCAATAGGGATAATGTCAGCAAGTTTGAAGAATGCTGCCTGAAGGACTGCGTTTGTCTTTCCGTTAAGACCAAGCTTCTCGTCAACAGCTACAGCGTCGATGGTGTAGAAGTTGATGTTCTTCTTAGCAAGCTCATGCTTAACATGTGAAGGAAGGTTCTTGTCCAGCTCTTCCGGAGTCCAGATAGTGTTGAACAGGAATGTGCCGCCCGGCTTCAGATCGGTAAGGATGTTGTCATACATATGGATGTATGCCTGATTGTGGCAGGCTACGAAGTCAGCTGTCCTGATAAGGTAGGTTGACTTGATAGGGTTCTTGCCGAAACGAAGATGAGACCTTGTAAGACCGCCGGACTTCTTGGAATCATACGAAAAATATGCCTGAGCATACATATCTGTATGGTCGCCGATGATCTTGATGGAGTTCTTGTTTGCACCGACAGTACCATCAGAGCCGAGACCCCAGAAGATACAGCTCTTAGCGCCTGCAGGAGCTACATCAACTTCCTCATGGATAGGAAGTGAACGGAATGTAACATCATCGATGATGCCTACTGAGAAATCGTTCTTAGGCTCAGCAGCCTTGAGGTTGTCATAGATAGCAAGGATAGAACCAGGTGTTACATCCTTGGAACCAAGGCCATAACGTCCGCCTACGATCTTGTATGACTTGCCCATCTGGTATGCTGCAGCACATACATCTGTGAACAGAGGCTCGCCATAAGCGGTAACTTCCTTATCTCTGTCCATAACAGCGATTCTCTTGCAGGTTGCAGGAATAGCCTCGAAAAGCTTATCTGCACAGAAAGGTCTGTAAAGATGAACCTTAACGATACCAACCTTCTCGCCCTTAGCTGTAAGGTAGTCGATAACTTCCTCAGCAGCCTCGCAGATAGAACCCATAGCGATGATGACGTTCTCAGCGTCAGGAGCGCCATAGTAGTTGAAGAGCTTGTAATCACGGCCGGTCATGTCGCTGATCTTTGCAAGATAATCTTCAACAATAGCCGGAAGAGCATCATAGAACTTGTTGCTTGCTTCACGGCGCTGGAAGTAGATATCAGGGTTCTCAGCGGTACCTCTGATCTGAGGATGCTCAGGATTCAGGCAGTTCCTTCTGAACTCTGCGAGTGCGTCATAATCAACAAGCTTAGCGAGCTCGTCATAATCTGTACACTCAACCTTCTGGATCTCATGAGATGTTCTGAAACCATCAAAGAAATGAAGGAAAGGAACTCTGCTCTTGATTGCTGCAAGATGTGCAACAGCTGTAAGATCCATAGCCTCCTGTACGGAGTTAGAGCAAAGCATTGCAAATCCTGTTGCACGGCACTCCATAACATCTGAGTGATCACCGAAAATATTCAGTGCATGGATCGCTAACGCTCTTGCGCTTACGTGAACAACACCGGGAAGTAATTCGCCGGCGATCTTGTACATATCCGGAATCATAAGAAGAAGGCCCTGGGAAGCAGTATATGTCGTGGTTAATGCACCTGTTGAAAGTGAGCCGTGAACTGTGCCTGCTGCGCCAGCCTCGGACTCCATTTCTACTACATTAACTGTCTGGCCGAAGATGTTCTTTCTGCCGTTGGCAGCCCACTCATCGGTAACTTCAGCCATAGGTGATGACGGGGTAATAGGGAAAATGCCTGCTACTTCGGTAAACGCATACGAAGTCCAGGCAACAGCGGTATTACCATCCATCGTTTTCATAACTTTTGCCATGATAATGTTCTCCTTTCTATAATAGACCATATCAAAAAGCATGACTATTGGCAGGTAGCCATCACTGTTTATTTTATAACAATTTGTATATAACGTCAAGAAAAACAAAAGTGATTTTTGTTTGTAATTGCGGACAATCCGCGAGATGGCAGGGTAAAGTCTCTGTAAGGTTCAAGACCAGCCGCAGGCTGTCTGCCGTCAGATGCAGGAATGTATATTTGACAGAAAAAGAATAAGTATCACGAGCACTACCGCCCAGGTGAGACGTGCGCTGCCGTGCTTTCTCGCCGGCCTGCTGTCAGGCCCGAAGACTTCGGCATTGTCATTCGCGGCAGAATCGACAGCGTTCTTCCCTCTGCGCGATCCATGCAGCTCCCGGTCAAGTTCTGTCTGCTGGCGTTTCATGTCTCTGCTGTAAGCTTCTGCCTCCCTGCGCTCATTGGCAGTATCCGCTCGATGGTCTGTCTCGTCATGTACTTCCCCATAGGAACAGTCGATCTCGCCCTTCCCCCTGGTGGCTGTATTAAGATGGATATCAATCATATCCGGCTTCCATATAAAAGAGTGGCAGGCATCACAGTAATGCGGTTTTTTCATCTCGCTGTCGCACAACGGGCACATTCTTACTATCATATCGATCTCCATTCTGCGCGCCCTGCGGCGCGATACTAATAGTGACAAATTTTCCTGTTGTCAGATACGCTCAGATATTCCGTGACACAAAAACGGAGAAGACCTCCGGCCCTGAAGCCTGATCTTCTCCGTCTATTATACTACACAATATCTGTTTTGGGAAACTTTCAATATCACAGTCTGAATTTCCCGTTTACATTACTGCAGCGGCGCTGCAGATCTGCCTGGACAGATCAGACGTCTTTCTTGGAAAAGCTTACGCGGCCCATCCTGTCCTTGCCCATGCACCTTACCTGGATAACATCGCCGAGTGTGAGGACATCCTCCACACGGTTTACGCGGCGCTTGTCGAGCTTGGAAATATGTACCATGCCTTCCTTGCCCGGCGCGAACTCAAGGAATGCACCGAACTCTTTGATGCTCACTACCTTGCCTGTGTAGATGCGGCCCTCCTCGAAGTCGGACACGATCATAGTGATGATGTCTTTTGCCTTATCGATGGCTGCCTTGTCTACGCCGCAGACGGATACGGCACCGTCTTCGCTGATGTCGATCTTGACGCCGGTCTCATCGATGATCTGGTTGATGATCTTTCCCTTGGGTCCGACAACATCGCCGATCTTTGAGGGATCGATGTTGATCTGCTCGATCTTGGGAGCGTAGGGCGAAAGCTCTTTCCTGGGCTCCACGATGGCAGGAGTCATGATCTCATTGATGATGTACTCTCTGGCCTCTTTTGTCCTGGCGATGGCTTCCTCTATGATAGGACGTGTAAGTCCGTGGATCTTTATATCCATCTGGATCGCTGTGATGCCGTCATGTGTGCCGGCTACCTTGAAATCCATATCCCCGAAGAAATCCTCAAGTCCCTGGATATCAGTAAGCACTACATAGTCATCATCGGAATCCCCGGTCACAAGACCGCATGAGATGCCGGCTACCTGCTTTTTGATAGGTACGCCTGCCGCCATGAGAGACATTGTCGAAGCGCAGATGCTGGCCTGTGATGTAGATCCGTTTGACTCGAAAGTCTCGGAAACAGTACGGATAGCATAGGGGAACTCCTCCTCTGAGGGAAGCACCGGAATAAGCGCTCTCTCAGCGAGTGCTCCGTGGCCGATCTCGCGGCGTCCCGGACCTCTCTGAGGCTTTGTCTCACCTACAGAATATGACGGGAAATTATAGTGATGGATGTATCTCTTGGAATTGATGAACTCATTGAGTCCGTCGACTCTCTGTGCGTCTGAAAGAGGCGCAAGTGTTGTCATAGTACAGATCTGAGTCTGGCCTCTGGTGAACATAGCTGATCCGTGTGTCCTTGCGAAGAGGTCTACCTCAGCAGCAAGAGGACGGATCTGGGTGATCTCACGGCCGTCAGGACGCTTGTGATCCTTAAGTATCATCTTGCGGACCGTCTTTTTCTGATACTGATATACAGCGTCATCGATAAGCGGCAGCCAGTCCTCATGATCCGCGAAGGCTTTCTCGAGCTTATCCTTGATCTCGCGGATATTCTGCTCTCTCACCTGCTTCTCGTCAGTAAATACAGCCTGCTCCATATCTTCGGGTGTGACAAGCTCCATCATGGCAGCGGTGAGCTCCTCGGGGATCACATAATGCTCATAATCATGCTTTTCTCTTCCGCACTCAGCAGCTATCCTGTCGATAAAGGCGATGATAGTCTGGTTGACTTCATGCGCGTTGAAGATCGCGTCGATCATGGTCTGCTCGGGAACTTCATTGGCGCCCGCCTCGATCATGATCACCTTGTCACGGGTGGAGGCAACTGTAAGTGCAAGGTCAGAGACCTGCTTCTGCGCGTTAGTGGGATTGATAATAAATTCACCGTCTATAAGGCCTACCTGAGTCATAGCGCAGGGACCTGCAAAAGGTATGTCGGAAATAGACGTGGCAATGGCAGAGCCGAGCATAGCCGTATACTCCGGGCTGCAGTCAGGGTCAACGCTTAATACAAGGTTGCTGAGCGTCACGTCATTGCGGTAATCCTTGGGGAAGAGCGGACGCATGGGACGGTCGATAACTCTGCAGGTAAGTACTGCGTTCTCGCTTGCCTTGCCCTCACGCTTGTTAAATCCACCGGGGATCTTTCCGACAGAATACATCTTCTCCTCATAGTCGACGCTGAGAGGGAAGAAATCTATTCCTTCACGCGGTTTTTCTGATGCTGTCGCAGTGGACAGTACAGCGGTATCGCCGTAGTACATCAGAGCAGCACCGTTAGCCTGAGCAGCGACACGTCCTATATCGACGCGGAGCGTCCTGCCTGCCAGCTCCATTGTATAGCTCCTGAATTCTTTTGCCATCGTATTCTCCTTTTCCTTCTTCTTCTGATTCTGAACAGATACTGATATAATGCAGTACCAACAAAACGCCGGGCCTTGCAGCCCGACGTAATATCAGGTAAGCTTTCACTTACCTACATAAACAATAATTACCTTCTCAAGCCTAACTTCTCAACAATATTTCTGTATCTCTCGATATCCGTCTTCCTGAGATAGTCAAGCAAGCCTCTTCTCTGACCTACCATCTTCAGCATACCTCTTCTGGAATGATGATCCTTCTGATGTGTCTTAAGATGCTCTGTGAGATCCGTGATCCTTGCTGTAAGAAGTGCAATCTGTACTTCCGGTGATCCCGTATCCTCGGGGGATCTGCCATACTCTGCTACTATAGCCTGCTTCATATCTTTTGTTACCATGTTACTTCCTCCTTAACTCATAACTGCCTGATGCCAGGAAATGGTCGGAGTGTCCGATATCCGGGCATAGGTTAACAACATTCCGTAGTATTGTATCATAAGCGTAAACTGTTGTAAACAACTATTTTATCTACTGGTGCAGCGCTTCATTATATGTTAATATAAAAATGTCAGGCAGATCTGTCTGCCGTGATATTTGTTTTATTGCCATATTATATATGAAAGAAGGTTTTATATGAAACTCTGGGGAGGCCGCTTTACCAAGGAAGAAAACCAGCTGGCTGACAGCTTCAACGCTTCCATAGGCTATGACAAAAGATTGTATCGTCAGGATATAACCGGGAGCATCGCCCACGTCACCATGCTCGCCGCACAGAATATAATTACTGAAGATGAGAAGAACACGATAGTCGAGAATCTGAAAAAGATCAAGGCTGAGATCGACGACGGCAAGCTTAAGATCACCGGCGAGGAGGAGGATATCCACAGCTTCGTCGAGTCTGTGCTCACAGAGAGGACAGGCGATATCGGCAAGAAGCTCCACACCGGCAGGAGCCGCAACGATCAGGTCGCTCTTGACATGAAGCTCTATATCAGGGATGAGATCACTGAGATCGACGCTCTGCTCAAGAAACTTCTTACTACCTTTATCAGGCTGATGAGGGAACACATCGACACCTTCATGCCCGGCTTCACGCATCTGCAGAAGGCTCAGCCTGTAACGCTCGCCCACCATATCGGGGCATATTTCGAGATGTTCAGGCGCGACCGCGGCAGGCTCCACGATATCTACGAGCGCATGAATTACTGTCCGCTCGGGGCCGGAGCTCTCGCCGGGACCACGTATCCTCTCGACAGGGAAATGACGGCGCAGCTTCTCGATTTCTACGGACCGACGCTCAACAGCATGGATTCCGTATCCGACCGTGATTACCTCATCGAACTGCTCAGCGCGATGTCGACGATAATGATGCACCTCTCCCGCTTCTGTGAGGAGATAATACTCTGGAACAGCAACGAGTACAGGTTCATCGAGCTGGACGACGCATACTCCACCGGCAGCTCCATCATGCCCCAGAAGAAGAATCCGGATATCGCCGAACTCATACGCGGGAAGACCGGCAGGGTATACGGAGCACTCATGCAGATGCTCACCACCATGAAGGGACTGCCTCTGGCATACAATAAAGATATGCAGGAGGACAAGGAATTCACCTTCGACGCCATCGATACTGTCAAGGGCTGCCTGACGCTTTTCGACGGCATGATCTCCACGATGAGAGTCAACAAGGCCAATATGGAGGAGAGCAGCAAGAAGGGCTTCACGAATGCCACCGACGCCGCGGATTATCTTGTAAAGCACGGCATCCCCTTCAGGGACGCGCACAGCATCATCGGGAAGCTGGTGCTCATATGCATCGACCGCGGCGAATCGCTCGACGAGCTGCCCCTCGAGGAATACAGGAAAGTATGCCCCGTTTTCAAGGAAGACATATACGAGGCCATCAGCCTCGGGACCTGCGTAGAGCTCAGGAAGACCATCGGAGCCCCCAGCCGTGACAGCATGGAGAAGATAATCCGTCTGGAGCAGGAATATCTCGATTATGACGGAGCTTAAACGGATATGTTGAATTATCTGACGGATATACACAGTTTATCAGCCGCCGCGGCCAGCGATCTCGGCAAAGTGAGTCTGGGCTCGCTCGGCACGGCAGGAGAACTTGAGCAGACACTGATCTCCGGAGGCAAGGTGCTGCTGCAGGCCATCATCATTCTCGCAGCCGGATGGTGGGTCGTAAATCTTATCTGCAAGCTTATGCAGAGATGGCTTTCAAAGTCAAAGCTTGATGCCGGAGCCGCAAGTTTCATCAGCTCCATGATAAAATACGCCCTGCGCATCCTGCTCTTCATAGTAGTCATCAGCAAGCTGGGCGTGGACATGACTTCCATAGTTGCGGTCTTCACTTCCGCGGCCCTGGCTGTGGGTCTCGCGCTGCAGGGGAGCCTGGCGAACATTGCCGGCGGCCTTCTGATACTGATAACGAAGCCGTTCAGGGTCGGCGATTACATAGATGACAGCGCCGGCCACGAAGGCACAGTCAGGTCGCTCGACCTTATATACACACAGCTGCTGACTGTAGACAACAAGACAGTGTGGATCCCAAACGGCACTCTTGCCAACTCTTCCATCTCGAATCTTTCTGATCAGCCGATACGCAAGATCGATTTCAATCTGCACATCGAATATGACCAGGATATCGACACGGTAAGAGAGGTACTTCTGGATGTCGCGGCAAAGTCTGAATTTGTCGAAAGAGAGCCTGAACCGCAGGTCCTGGTGAAAGAATTTGAGTCCAGCAGCGTACTCATACTGCTCCGCATCGGATGCCGCCCGGAGAACTACTGGTCGGCGAAGTTCGAGGTTCAGGAGGCTGTCAAGAAGGCATTTGACGCCTCCGGGATCAAGATTCCCTACGATCACCTTGATGTCAGCATTGAGGGGGGCAATTAGATTTTATCGGGGAGGATATTATGAATGCCACTGGTACTGACAGCCATGTCTTAAAACGCTTTGTGATACCCGCAGCCACACTCGTGATGATCTTAGTACTGCTGCTGTGGGGAGCGTCTGACGCTGACGCCGCGTATTCTTATGCCGGCATGAAGAATGTGACCCTCAGTCCGGCCTCAGCTGTGACCTTCTATCAGAACAGCTATGAGACCCAGTACATGACACACACCGTCGATGAAAGCCAGAAGACTTTTGTGCTCAAACTCAGGATAAATGACCCCGGCGGCCATATTTTCAGCAGTAAAAGAGATTCCTGCAGGGTACAGCTCAAATCCTCTGCTGCCTATGCCGGCCGGGTCTCTGTGGTCAAAAAGAAGCTGTCGAAAAACGTGCTCCGGATATATCTCAGATCCTCCGGCACAGCCAAGGTAAAGCTGAGGGTAACTCTCGACGGGAAAAGATTCGGCTACATAACCGTCAGGTTCTTTGACCTTGATATGCCGCGCAGCCTTCTGCTGGCCGCAGGCTCGTCAGGAACGCTGTCCGTCTCAAAGCTCATGCCCAGGAGCAGCAGCAGGTATACGGGCATCATAAAATGGACTTCATCAGACGAATCTGTCGCCAGAGTGTCCGGCGGCATCGTGACCGGCCTGCGCAGCGGCAATGCGATCATTTACGCCCAGGTCGGCCAGGCAAAACTCGGCTGTGCCGTGTCTGTCACTTCCAGGCAGAAGGTCGACGCCATCAGCCAGGCGGTGAAGATCGTCAATGAACGTGAGTACAGGCTGGATCCTGAGCTGCGCATGCAGGATGAATACTACGACTGCAGCTCTCTGGTCTGGAAGGTGCTGCACGGCAGTGTCTGCGACTTCGGCAGCCGCTCCTGGGCACCGACGGCAGCTGACCAGTGCAGATACCTGTACTCTGTCAGAAAGATGATCGGCAGTTTCACCCGCGTGAACGAACAGAACATGATCTATCAGGCAGGCGATGTATACTTTTTCACCGGCCGCAGCAGTGAGTTTCTCGGCATCTATCACGTAGAGCTCTTCAGGGGCTACGACTTCCAGGGTTTCACCGCCGCCGGCAGGCCGGTGGTAAGGATCAGGGCCGTCAAGGTCGACATTTACGGCGCAGGTTCCAACGCCATAGTCGGCAGACCGTGAGAAGGGCGGGATAAGCCAGACAGCTCAAAAAAAACGGCTGACATCCGATATTGTGGTGTCAGCCGCTTTATTATCTCCCTTGATCAGTCCTCTTCGAAATCATATTCGTCTCTGTTTCTCTCTCTGAAAACCGCGAATATGGATCTGATAGTCAGATCATCGTCAACTGATTCGAACTGCATCGTGTCCGGATCCTCGGGATCTTCGACACCCTGCATGATGAGGACTTCCTGGGCCTCATCGCTCTCGTCGTCTTCAGGAGCCAGCACCATGTATGTGCTGCTCTCATATTCGATTATGTCAAGAATGGCAAAAGGATGATCTGTTCCCTCTTCATCAGTGAGCATTATAACATCGCCCTTATCGAGCTCCTCTTCTCCGAACTCGTCATACTCTTCAAATCCCTCAAATCCTTCAACGCCATCAACTTCAAACATATCTTCGATCTTTTTATCAGTCATCTGTCAACCTCCATAATAATATTTATTAAAGAAGTATAGCACAGCGCCCCGAAAGCCGCAAGCAAGAATATATCGTTTTTCATCCTGCATATCACCGTAAATGGCATGCTGTATGCGCCGTAATTTATGCAGACTGTGGATACAATATCTTTGAGGTGAAAAGTATTGTATGATCAACAATTCAGGGAAAGGCTGATACAGCTGCGCACAGGCAAAAATGTTTCAGCCAGGGAAATGAGCCTTTCTATCGGGCAGAACGTCGGGTATATAAATAATATCGAGAACGGCAAATCGATGCCCGCCATGGAAAGTTTTTTCAACATCTGCGATTTTCTCGAGGTAACTCCTGCCGAATTCTTCGACACCAGGATAGAAAGCCCCAGGCTGATCGGCAGGATCAACGCCTATCTTGAGCATCTTGACAAAAACAGTCTGGAAGACCTGGCTGATCTTCTGGAGAGAAACGTCAGGCAGGAAAAGCAAAAAAAATGGTAAAAACGCCTGAACTTCAGGCGTTTTTACCATTATATCATTTACGGCTGTCTTATCTGATCTTTCTTACCCTGACTACGCCGTCGATGCCGCTCAGCGTTTTCATAAGCTCTTCGCTCACGGGTTCAGATACATCCATCATCGTATATGCCCAGTCGCCCTTTGACTTGTTGGTCATATGCTCGATATTGCTGCCCACGTCAGAGCAGGCATTTGTCAGCTGACTGAGCATGTGAGTCTTGTTCTGGTGGCAGACAGCGATCCTGCCCGGCGTCACACAGCTTCCCATGCTGCAGTCGGGATAATTCACCGAATGCCTGATATTGCCGTTCTCAAGGTAATCAACCAGCTCTCTGGCTGCCATGACGGCGCAGTTGTCCTCGGATTCCCTTGTCGAAGCGCCGATGTGAGGGAATGCCAGCACTCCGTCCATATTCTCGGTCTTCGCGTTCGGGAAGTCTGTCACATATTTTCTGACCTTGCCGGAGTTGATAGCCTCCTCAAGAGCATCGTCATCTACCAGGGTATCGCGGGCAAGGTTGAGGATGATGACGCCATCCTTCATCTTGGAGAATGCCTCAGCATTTATCATCTTTTTCGTGGCATCCATAAGAGGGACATGCACTGTGATATAGTCGCACTCCCTGTAGATATCCTCCACATTCGTGATGTGCTTTATATCCTTTGACAGGTTCCAGGCGGAGGTCACGGAAATGAACGGATCATATCCGTATACTTCCATGCCGAGCAGCGTGCAGGCATTCGCCACGCTGACGCCTATAGCGCCCAGGCCGATAACGCCGAGCTTCTTGCCTCTGATCTCTGTGCCGACGAACTGCTTCTTGCCTTTCTCGACGATCTTGGCAACATTCGGGTCGTCACTGATGCTGTTTACCCAGTTTACGCCGCCCACGATATCACGCGATCCGAGAATAAGACCCGCGATCGCCAGCTCCTTGACTCCGTTCGCGTTCGCTCCCGGGGTGTTGAAGACAACGATGCCGCGCTCCGCGCATTTCTCGAGGGGGATATTGTTCACTCCTGCCCCGGCCCTGGCAACTGCAAGAAGCTGCCCGGGAAGTTCCATGTCATTCATGTTTGCGCTTCTCACGAGAACGGCATCAGATTTCTCAAAATCATCAACGATCTCGTAAGAATCAGGCAGGTGATCCAGGCCTACCTGAGCAATAGGATTTAAAGTGCTGATCTTCATAATAAGTTCCTCCAAGTCATATACTATCTTTACAATATATCAAAAATTGTCTTCTGCAGGCAAAATGATAACTGACATCTGCCGCCGGATATCATTCAAAATCCATGTCCTCTTCCGCGGCGCAGTCAGCGATCGATGCGCCTGGCGCCACCATCGGCCATACCTTCTCGTCAGGGTCGATCACGCAGTCGAGCACTGCCGGCGCGTTGAGACTGAGCGCCCATTTGAACGCCTCAGCGAATTCTTCCGGGGTCGTCACTCTCCTGCCCTGAACTCCGAGCGCCTCCGCGACCTTTACATAATCTACCTTGTCGTAGAGCTCAGACGCCGAGTAGCGTTTTCCGTAGAAAAATGTCTGCCACTGGCGCACCATGCCCAGCACATGATTATTGATTATGACCTCGATGATCGGGATATCATATCTCGAGGCTGTGGCCAGTTCATTCATATTCATCCTGAAGCAGCCGTCACCGGCGACATTGACCACAACTTTGTCGGGTCTGCCAAGCTTGGCGCCCATTGACGCGCCGAGGCCGTAGCCCATGGTCCCGAGACCGCCTGAGCTGAAGAACTGCCTGGGCTCGCTGAACTTGTAGAACTGAGAGGCCCACATCTGGTTCTGGCCTACCTCGGCGCAGACAAGTGCGTCCCCGTTCGTGGCATTGTAGATCTCCTCGACGATGCCGGGCCCTGTGAGCACATCCTTGTTGTATGTCAGCGGATAATGATCCTTCATCTCATGTATATGCCTGATCCACGGAGTATGGTCCTGCTGCTCCAGCCTGTCGCACAGCTCCTGGAGTATGACCTTGGCATCCCCGATGATCTGGTAATTGCTCATTATGTTCTTGTCTATCTCGGCCGCGTCAACATCGATGTGCACCAGATCGGCATGACGGGCAAATTCCTTGACATTTCCCAGGACACGGTCTGAAAAGCGCGTGCCCACGGCGATCAGCAGGTCGGATTCCGTGATACCGTAATTCGAGGTCTTGGTACCGTGCATCCCCACCATACCGGTGTAATAATCGTCTCTGCCGCTCATGGCTCCCTTGCCCATCAGGGTATCGGCCACCGGAGCCTGTATCTTCTTGGCAAAATTCCTCAGCTCCCCGGCCGCGTCGGCGCAGATGACACCGCCGCCGGCGATGATGAACGGCTTCTGTGAATGCTGTATGAGGCCGATGACCTCCTCCAGCTCCTTCTGGTCTATGTCTGCCGTCTTCCTGGCTACCGGTTCCGGCTTCTTATATGTATATTCCGCCTTGGCCTGAGTCACATCCTTGGTGATATCCACGAGCACAGCGCCCGGGCGGCCTGTCCTGGCGATGGTAAATGCCCTGCGTATCGTGTCTGCCAGCACTTCGATATCCTTGACGATAAAATTGTGCTTGGTCACGGGCATCGTGATACCGGCGATATCTATCTCCTGAAAGCTGTCCTTGCCGAGCAGGCTCTTCTTTACGTTGCAGGTGATCGCCACCAGCGGCACAGAATCCATCTGCGCAGTGGCGATACCGGTCACCAGATTGGTGGCTCCCGGGCCCGAAGTTGCCAGGCACACGCCTACCCTGCCCGTAGCGCGGGCATAGCCGTCAGCCGCGTGCGACGCACCCTGCTCATGAGATGTGAGATAATGAGTTATCTCATCTTTATGTCTGTACAGAGCGTCATAGACATCAAGTATGGCACCGCCGGGATATCCGAAGACAGTGTCCACTCCCTGCTCTTTAAGACATTCAACTACTATATCAGCTCCTGATAATAACATTTTCTACCTCGTCTTCGTATTAATCTTCACCGGGCACTTTCAGGATGGCTCCCTGGCTGCTGTCAGTTACCAGCGCCGCGTAGCGCGCGAGATAACCGGTGGTTATCTTCGGCTTCCTGGGCTGCCATTTTGCTCTCCTGGCTGCGAGCTCTTCATCAGAAATATCGACATTCAGGCTGTTCTCCGGAATATTGATCCTGATGATATCGCCCTCCTCCACAAGTGCGATGTTGCCGCCGAGCGCTGCTTCCGGCGCTATATGGCCGATGGATGCTCCTCTGGAAGCTCCTGAAAAACGTCCGTCCGTGATCAGCGCCACGCTGGATCCGAGTCCCATTCCCGCGATCGCGGATGTGGGATTGAGCATCTCACGCATGCCGGGGCCGCCCTTGGGTCCCTCATAGCGGATAACTACCACGTCTCCGGGGACGATCTTCCCGCCCTTTATAGCGGCGATGGCATCCTCCTCGCTGTCGAAGACCCTCGCCGGCCCGTCATGCACAAGCATCTCCGGGGCAACAGCAGAGCGTTTTACGACGCTTCCCTTGGGGGCGATATTCCCCTTGAGCACAGCAATGCCGCCTGTCGGACTGTAGGGATCGTCGATGGGACGGATGACATTCGTATCCTTATTTACAGCATCCTTTATATTCTCTCCCACAGTTTTGCCTGTGGCGGTGATGATGTCTGTGTAGAGCAGGCCTTTCTTATTGAGCTCATTCATAACGGCGTACACGCCGCCTGCCTCGTTCAGCTCCTCTATGTAGCTGTGTCCGGCCGGTGCCAGGTGGCACAGGTTCGGCGTCCTGTCGCTGAGCTCATTGGCAATGTCAAGGCTGATCTTTACTCCCGCCTCGTGCGCGATAGCGGGAAGATGGAGCATGGTATTTGTCGAGCAGCCGAGAGCCATATCCACGGTGAGAGCATTCGTAAATGCCTTCTCAGTCATTATATCCCTGGGCCTGATATTTTTCTCCAGGAGCTCCATGACCTTCATGCCCGCATGCTTAGCCAGCTTGAGTCTGTCAGAGTACACTGCCGGGATGGTCCCGTTTCCGCGCAGGCCCATGCCGATCGCCTCAGTAAGGCAGTTCATGCTGTTGGCGGTGTACATGCCGGAGCAGCTTCCGCAGGTAGGGCAGGCATGCTCCTCAAAATCGAGGACATCCTCCTCGGTCATCTTGCCGGCCGCGTAGGAGCCGACAGCCTCGAACATGCTCGAAAGGCTGGTCTTCTGTCCCTTTACATGTCCCGCGAGCATGGGGCCGCCGCTGACAAATACGGTAGGCACATTCACCCTGGCCGCAGCCATCAGAAGTCCAGGCACATTCTTGTCGCAGTTCGGCACCATCACGAGCGCGTCAAACTGATGGGCAATTGCCATAGCCTCCGTGGAGTCGGCGATCAGATCCCTCGTGACAAGAGAATACTTCATGCCGATATGTCCCATGGCGATGCCGTCGCAGACCGCTATGGCCGGAAATACTATCGGGACGCCGCCGGCCATGGCGACACCCATCTTCACAGCCTCGACGATTTTGTCGAGGTTCATGTGGCCCGGCACGATCTCGTTGAATGAGCTGACGATACCTACCAGAGGCTTCTTCATCTCCTCAGCTGTCATCCCCAGGGCGTTGAACAGCGAACGGCTCGGAGCCTGCTGCATGCCCAGCTTAACATTGTCACTTTTCATCGTATATATACCTCCGTTTTCAGATCCGTTCGGCAACAGCATCGCCCATCTCGGTACAGCTGAGCTGTGTCATGCCTTCAGACATTATATCAACAGTGCGCAGTCCGTCTGCAAGTACTTTCCTGACAGCGGCCTCGACCGCGTCAGCCTCTTTGTCAAGGCTGAGCGAATATCTGAGCAGCATGGCTGCCGAGAGGATAGTCGCCAGGGGGTTCGCCTTGCCGGTGCCGGCAATATCCGGAGCTGATCCGTGGCTCGGCTCATACATGCCGAAGCTCGTCTCATTAAGGCTTGCCGAGGGCAGCATGCCGATAGATCCCGTGATCTCGCTGGCCTCATCGGAAAGTATGTCACCGAACATGTTCTCAGTCAGGACCACGTCGAACTGGCCGGGATCCCTCACGAGCTGCATGGCACAGTTGTCAACAAGCATGTGTCCATAGCTTACCTCAGGGTAATCCTTCGCGGTCTCCTCGACGATGCTCCTCCACAGTCTTGAGGAATCAAGCACATTCGCCTTGTCGACGCTGGTAAGTCTGCGGCGTCTCTTCATGGCGATCTCAAATCCCTTTTTGCAGATACGGCGGATCTCGCTCTCGGAATAGCTCAGCGTATCAATAGCTTTTCTCTCGCCGTTCTCGACGACAGTTCTTCTCTCGCCGAAATACAGGCCTCCTGTAAGCTCGCGGACGATAACCAGGTCAAATCCCTTGTCCCCGATAATGTCATCCCTCACAGGACAGGCAGAGCGAAGCTCATTGTAAAGGTATGCCGGCCTGAGATTCGCAAACAGCCCCAGCGATTTGCGAAGCTTAAGCAGACCTGCCTCAGGTCTGAGTCCAGGCTCAAGTTTATACCAGGGAGAAACCGCGGCATTGCCTCCGATCGAGCCGAGAAGCACCGCGTCATTAGCCTTGCAGGTCTCTATGGCCTCATCCGTAAGGGGTACGCCATATTTATCTATAGACTCTCCGCCCATAAGCACACGTGTGAATCTAAAACTGTGTCCGAATCTCACAGCTGCCGTGTTTAGCACCTTGACAGCCTCGTCTACGATCTCGGGGCCGATACCGTCGCCCTTGATCACTGCTATGTTAAAATCCATCAGGAATTCCCTCCATAATGATGCAATTAAGCCAATTATAATCAAACGCCTTATTTTTTTCAATAGTAAGTTTATATCATGCCGCCGGCGAAGCAGCGGCATGATATGCCTGTGCACTTATTTCGAAGTGCTTTTATTAAAATAATTTACCAGGCCGCCGGCCTCGATAAGTTCCTGCATAAACGGCGGAAATGCCTGTCCCTGATAGCTTTTGCCGCTTGTCCTGTCCCTGATCACGCCGGAGTCGAAATCGATCTCCACCTCGTCTCCCGCATTTATCTCGCGTGCCGCCTCCGGGCACTCAATGATCGGCAGGCCGATATTGATAGCGTTCCTGTAAAATATCCTGGCGAAGGTCTCCGCTATCACACAGCTTATGCCTGACGCCTTTATCGCTATCGGCGCGTGCTCACGCGATGAGCCGCAGCCGAAATTCTTTCTCGCGACCATGATGTCGCCTTCTTTTACGCTGCCCACGAACCCGCTGTCGATATCCTCCATGCAGTGCTCCGCAAGCCCTTTTGGGTCTGTCGTCGCCAGATATCTGGCCGGGATTATAACATCCGTGTCAACATTATCTCCGTATTTGAATACTCTTCCTGAAGCCTTCATCTTAGCCATCCTCCTTTAATCCTGCGGTGCGCAGATCCTGCCTGTAAGCGCGCTCGCCGCGGCGACGGCAGGGCTGGCAAGATAGATCTGCGATGTGATATGTCCCATACGTCCGACAAAATTTCTGTTCGTAGTCGACACGCATTTCTCATCCTCTGCGAGTATACCCATATATCCGCCGAGGCAGGGGCCGCAGGTCGGCGTGCTCACGATAGCTCCGGCATCGATAAATGTCTTGATGTAACCGGCTTCGAGCGATTCCGAGTAGACTTTCTGGGTCGCAGGTATAACTATGACGCGGAGGCCGTCAGCGACCTTCCTGCCCTTCATGATGCCCGCGGCGATCCTCATGTCCTCCAGACGTCCGTTAGTGCAGGAGCCGATGACTACCTGGTCGATGGCAATATCCCCGATCTCGTCGACGGTATGCGTGTTCGACGGCAGATGCGGGAAGGCGACTGTCGGCCTGAGCCTGGAGAGATCGATCGTATAGACCTCGTCATACTCCGCGTCCTCGTCAGCCTCAAATACTTTATAAGGCTTTTTCCCTGTCTTCCTGCAGGCCTCGCCTGCAGCCTCGCTCATATGTGAGTCGATATATTCGATGGTCTTCTCATCTACCGGGAAGATACCGTTCTTGCCGCCGGCCTCGATAGCCATATTGGCGATGGTAAAACGGTCGTCCATGCTCAGCTGCGCGATGCCGTCGCCGGTGAATTCCATAGATTTGTAGAGAGCTCCGTCAACTCCTATCATCCCGATGATATGGAGAATGATATCCTTGCCGCTTATCCATTTCGCAGGTTTGCCTGTAAGGACAAATTTGATCGCGGACGGCACCTTGAACCATGCCTTGCCGCCTGACATGCCGGCAGCAGCGTCCGTGGAGCCGACGCCGGTCGAGAAAGCGCCCAGCGCGCCGTAGGTGCAGGTATGGGAATCAGCGCCGATCACGACATCGCCGGCTGTCACTATCCCTTTCTCGGGGAGCAGCGCGTGCTCGATGCCCATCTGCCCTACCTCATAAAAATGAGTTATATTGTTGCAGTGCGCGAAATCCCTCATAAATTTGCAGTTATGCGCCGAGGCGATATCCTTATTCGGTGAAAAATGATCAGGGATCAGGGCGATCTTGTCCTTGTCGAACACGCCCTTCCTGTCAAATTTTCCCAGCTCCTGTATAGCAACAGGGCCTGTTATATCATTTGCAAGCACCATATCAAGATCAGCCATGATCAGCTGGCCGGCCTCAACCTTGTCGAGCCCCGCCGCCTGAGCAAGTATCTTCTGTGTCATCGTCATACCCATGACAGAAACCTCCTTATAATGCGAAGTTATAGTATTGATATTTTACCATATACTGAGATATAATTAAAATATATAAAAATAATACTTGATATAATATTTTTTCATGGTTACGGAGGAAAAATGAACGGAAATCTTTCACAGTATCGTATATTCGCTGTCACAGCCGAGACGAAGAGCATTTCCGGAGCGGCGAGGAAACTCTACATAAGCCAGCCGGCTGTCAGCAAGTCTATCAGCAATCTGGAAGAATGCATGGGCACCAGCCTCTTTGTAAGAGGATCCAGAGGGGTGACTCTTACCGACGAGGGACAGATACTTTACAGACATGTGAGCGAGGCCTTCGGCTTCCTCGAGGCCGGTGAGAACGAGCTGCGGCGCTACCACGAGCTGGGGGTAGGCCATCTGGCCATCGGGGCAAGCACTACCCTGAGCAGATACCGGCTTCTGCCTTATCTCGGCAGATTTGCCAGCCAGTACCCTCATATCAGCCTCGGCATCAGCTGCCAGCCGACTATACAGACTCTGGAGATGATCGTCGACGGCACGATAGACATCGGTCTGATCGCCCGCCAGCACAATATGAAAAATATCGGTTTTCTCTCCCTGGGCGAGATAAGAGATATTTTCGTCGCCACGCCGGCATACCTCAGGAACATGGCAATACGCGAAAATGTTCCCTGGCTTTACAGATATACCGACGACCTGCTGGCCGATGGCCCAGCACCTGCAGACAATCCGGCATCCGCGGGCAGCCCGTCACCAGCAGACAATCCGTCACCAGCAGACGGCCCGTCACCCGCCGGCAGCGCAGTCTCCGGCGTGGATGAGGACGGACCGCGTCTGCTGGACGCGGCCACACTCATGCTCCTCAACAAAGGAAACGCCACGCGCCAGTTTGTCGACTACTACCTGGAGGAGAAGCATATCCATCCGGCGAACATGATAGAGATCACCACGATGGACCTGCTGATAGAATTTGTCAGGGCCGGCCTCGGCATCGCCTGTGTCATAGAAGATTTCGTGAGAGATGACCTCAGGGACGGCCGCCTGGTCAGGATACCTGTCGGCAACGGCATGGAGCCCCGCGAGATCGGCTTTGCCTGGAATGCCAGCCGCACGCCGCACCGCTCACTGGAGATATTCAGGGAGTTCATCCAGCAGCCGTGACCCTTTCTCTGCGCCCGCTGAGATGACAGCGGCAGACACGTTTTCCCCCGGCAGATACAAAGAGCGGACGGCGGCCTTAAAAAGGCAGCCATCCGCTCTTTCTGTGCGCGCCTTTGAAAAAGACGCCGCTGTATGTTCACGCTGAACAGGGTGCTGTCTGCACCCTAGTTGTTGATCAGCTTGTCCTCGCCATTCCAGCTGTACAGCTTCCTGATCTCGGCACCGACCTTCTCTGACGGATGCTCGGAAGCTTTCTTCCTCATTGCCTTGAAGTGTACCTGCTGTCCTGCGTCAGACATGTCAAGAAGGAATTCCTTGGCAAATGTTCCATCCTGGATATCGGAAAGGATCTTCTTCATGGTCTTCTTGGTCTCATCTGTGATGATCTTGGGACCAGTCACATAATCGCCGTACTCAGCTGTGTTGGAGATAGAGTATCTCATGCCTGCGAAACCGCTCTGGTAGATGAGGTCAACGATAAGCTTCATCTCATGGATGCACTCAAAGTATGCATTCCTCGGATCGTAGCCTGCCTCGCAGAGTGTCTCGAAGCCAGCCTGCATAAGCGCGCATACGCCGCCGCAGAGAACTGCCTGCTCACCGAAGAGGTCTGTCTCTGTCTCTACCCTGAATGTTGTCTCCAGAACGCCGGCTCTTGCTCCGCCGATGCCCTGCGCATATGCAAGCGCAAGATCCTGAGCCTTGCCTGTAGCATCCTGCTCTACTGCGATAAGGCAGGGAGTGCCCTTGCCGGCAACATACTCGCTGCGGACTGTGTGGCCGGGAGCCTTGGGTGCGATCATGGTAACATCGATATTCTTAGGAGGTACGATAGTTCCGAAATGGATGTTGAAGCCGTGTGCGAACATGAGCATGTTGCCTTCCTCAAGGTTCGGCTCAATGTCATCTCTATATAATTTAGCCTGCTTCTCATCATTGATAAGGATCATGATGATGTCAGCCTTCTTGGCAGCCTCAGCTGCGGTATAGACTTCAAATCCGTCCTTCTCAGCCTTCTCCCAGGACTTGCTGCCCTTGTAGAGACCGATAATGACCTTGCAGCCTGAATCTCTCAGGTTCTTCGCATGTGCGTGTCCCTGGCTTCCAAAACCGATGACAGCAATGGTCTTACCGTCGAGTAACGAAAGATTGCAGTCCTGCTCGTAAAAGATCTTATTCATTATAAAGAATCCTCCTAAAAATATATATAAGATAAATGTTAAATGTTATCACAGCCCGGGCCGCGGCATCAGTCAAGATGCACTACATGCGACGAGCCTCTTTCCAGACCTGTAAGTCCGGTGCTGGCAACCTCGAGTACCTCATAGTCATCGATGAGATTGATAAAGGCCTGCAGCTTCTCCTGCTTCCCTGTTATCTCTATGATCATGGAGTCCTTGGTCACATCGACTACCTTGCCGTGGTAGATTCCGGCGACGGCCATGATAGTCTGCCTCTGATCGGGAAGGACACGGATCTTCACCAGCACAAGCTCGCGGCATACCGAATCTACCTTCGTGAGATCGACGATGTCGATGACGTCCTCAAGCTTGCTTACCTGCTTTTCGATCTGCTCGAGGGATCTCTCATCCCCGTGAACAGCAACTGTGATGCGCGAATACTTGGGGTTCAGGGTATCGCAGCCGGTGAAGCTGTCGATATTAAAACCTCTTCTGCTGAACAGACCCGACACGCGGCTGGTAACGCCGTAATTGTTCTCTACCAGCATCGTCAGGATCTTCTTTTGCTCATTCATAGTTTATATCCTTCCTAATCTGTTTACAGATGATTGTAGCAATATGAAATTTCTTTGTCAATAGAATCAGACATATAACAGCAATTCTTTTTAGATACCAAAAGCATAACTTAAAGTTATATGCTTGTATCTACAGCTGACGCCGGACATTTACTGTCCGGCGCTGTCATCTGCAAAATACTGTTTTACGATTTTATTTCTCCGGCTGAGCGCTGTTGAGCTTAGCCTCGTTCTCGTCAAGTATCTTCTCGATACTCACGATCTTGACACAGAGGGCAAACAGCTTGGCAGCCTCCATAAGCTCCTCGAGAGGAGGATAAGAGGGTGCTATCCTGATGTTCCTGTCTCTGGGATCTTTTCCATACGGGAAGGTAGCTCCGGCCGGTGTCATCTTGACTCCCGCCTCCTTTGCCCTGGCGACTATCTCCTTCGCGCAGCCATCCAGCGAGTCAAAGGAAATAAAATATCCGCCGAGCGGACAAGTCCACTCACCTATCTCCAGACCGCCGAGCTCATTTTCGAGAGTCTCCTCAACAAGCTCAAACTTGGGCCTGAGTATGTCTGCGTGCCTGCGCATCTGTGCCTCTATGCCGTAGCGGTCCCTGAAAAACCTCACATGTCTGAGCTGGTTGAGCTTATCATGGCCGATAGTCTGCGCGGATACCCTCTTCTCGATATCCTTGAGGTTGGCGGGAGAAGCAGCTATGCCGGCAACGCCTGAACCCGGGAAGCTGATCTTGGAAGTCGAAGTGAATTTATATACCATATCAGGATGTCCCGCCCTGCGGCACTCCTCAAGTATCTCCAGTATAACATCTCTCTTCTCGTCATAGAGATGGTGCACGCTGTAGGCGTTATCCCAGAATATACGGAAATCCTCAGCTGCCGGCTTCAGAGCCGCGAAACGGCGGACAGTATCGTCAGAATAGGAGATACCTGTAGGGTTGGCGTACTTGGGCACACACCAGATCCCCTTCACCGACGGGTCATTGTTGACATACTCTTCCACCATATCCATGTCAGGGCCGGTCTCAGTCATCGGTATATTGACCATCTCGATGCCGAACTCCTCAGTTATCCTGAAATGCCTGTCATATCCGGGTACCGGACAGAGAAATTTAACCCTGTCAAGCCTGCACCAGGGCGTGTGTCCCATGATTCCCAGTGAATAGGCGCGCGCCACCGCATCATACATAACATTCAGGCTCGAATTGCCGAATATCATGATGTCCTCAGCGGGCACCTCGGCGATAGCCGCCAGAAGGCGCTTGGCCTCAGGTATGCCCTCAACTACACCATAGTTGCGGCAGTCGGTGCCGTCTTCGCACTTGAGGTCGGATTCGCTGTGGAATACATCCATCATTCCCATCGAAAGATTGAGCTGCTTGATGGAGGGTTTTCCTCTGGACATATCAAGCTTAAGTCCCTTGGTCTTATATTTGCTGAATTCCTTTTCCAGCTTGCCCTTAAGGTCAAGCAATTCCTGTCTGCTGAGCGAAGTATATGGTGTTTTCATTTTAATATCTCCATTCTGCCATCAAAATCAAAAGAGTTTTGTTTTCTATTCTAGTAATTTTTTTCAAATTGTCAATAGCGGCTGAAAACTCATCCGCCGTTAATCTGTGTCCGCAGAATCAACAGTGACATTGCCCGTCTGGCTGCTGACAGTCAGTGAGCGGCCGCCGCTGCTCTTATATTCATACTTGGTATAATGGCTTGTCCCAAAGACCTTGACATCACCGACATCAGTCGTGAGCTCCATCGTGCAGCCTGTCAGGCTGTCAGAGGAGGTGAGAGTCACATCTCCCGAACCGGATGTTATAGCAAGATTGGCAAAATGCATATCGCTCAGCCTGCACATGCCGGTATCCGCGCCTATCTCGCCCGATGTCATATCGGCACCGTCCGCGAGGATATTGCCTGTTCCCACATGAATGTTAAAGCTGTTGGCCTTGAGATTTCCGAACGATACGTCCCCGATGTCAAGACTGACGCCGACGGTGCTCAGATAAGCTCCCTCCGGCACGGTTATAGTCATGACGCAGTCAGAATCACGCACGCCCAGTATATGCTCCTCCGACGCGTCCACCTGTGATATGGTAAGTTTGTTGTGATCTACCTTATAGACCGGCTTCATGTCATGCGAATAGCTGCCGCTGATAGAATAGCCCTTGCCGTACTTCAGGACGATATCCGCGGCGCTGCCGCTTATATCTATGCTCAGGAACCGGCTGAGATCATCTTTATACTCGCCGGAAGAGCTGTCGCTGGAGATGCTCTGCGAGCTCTCAGTCTCTGTCATGCCGAAAATATTTCTCCTGTTCGATCCCATACCCAGCATATGCCTGGCGGTTCCGGCCAGCACACAGGCTGCCGTGACCGTGATAAGGATGACATAATAGATCTTTCTTCTGTAGCCCATGGCATTACTGCTCCTTAAGATCCGCAGGCTGGTGCCCGGATCAGTTTTTCTCCTTGAAGACCCTGGAGATCACATCCGCGATGATCCACGCCATAGGCCAGATGATCCAGCTTATGCCCCAGGCATAGGTGGCAAAACTCATGCTGATGTAAAAGCAGGTGATCGTCGGCCAGTAAACTGACATGCCCTTTTCGATAAGCTGGTTATTATAGTGTTTCCTGGCCTCCGGCGCGCGGTACACCTCCGGGGCATGTGGATTGCGGTCATTGAGTTTGAGAAGCGATGAATAAACATACAGCTTGAAAAACGTCATCACCAGCAGGAAAGCGCCTATTGAGACGAGTATGAGGAATAAGGCCATACTCAGGTTATCCATAAATTTAAAATCAGGGCTTATGCGCATAAATATCTGCCAGGGTACGACTGAAGACAATATCAGCAGAACACCCGCGGCCGTCAGCTGGACATGCGTCCTTTTATACATTACGCGCTCCATCTTGATATGCCTGACAGTCCTGTCGTCGATGTGGCACTTCTGCTCCCGCAGAAAATCCCATCTGCCGATCCTGATAGCCGAATAGATGTACATACACACGGCAATGGCGACGAAAATGATCATGGACATCCCCTCGAAGAGCTCTGCCGCCCCCGACGGTATGAGGCCGCCCATGTCAAAACCGTCGATAAGGATGGCGACGACCGGCGAATCTATGCAGAACATGACTCCGAGAGCTATCCTGAACGAATTAAAATTCTGAAGTTCAAGATAATCATCGATCTCCTGATAGGAGACTTCGCGCACGGTGCCGTCGACAACAGCCGGCGGCTGTTTGTCGTGCCTGCGGTTGAGAAGCTTTATGACATCAAATCCGGAATCGCTGTCCGTATCTTTATTCATATCATGTATGATCTTGCTGCCCAATCCGTGCACCTCCCCTCGCCATGCGCTTTAAAGCATGTATATTTATCTGATAATTATACTTTCTGTCTGAAAAACTGTCAATAAGATCATCTGCCGCCAGAAAGGAGCTGACAGCTAGATAAAGACTGTATTTTTCACAGTCAGCGCGATCGCCGCGACTATAAAAAGCAGTATCCAGACATCTATAAGTTTCCTGCCTGAGCCCCGCGCTCCGCCGGAAACAAGCGTCCTCTCATTTTTCCTGAATGTTTTCCTGATGACCAGGAAGAGCAGCAGGAACATCAGTATCACCGCGATCAGGATGGCAATGATATCTTTGACGCTGTACCGCATTTCCAGCATCACCTTCGTAGCCGCCTGTATCTTCTCAGGATCCAGGGACGCCCCGCCCGCAAAATAATTGAGGGCGACAGAGCTCCCGTTAAACAGGAAATGCATGAACATCGACGTGTGCAGGGAGCCGGTAGCCTCGACCATAATGGCCAGGATGATCCCCAGAAAGAACGCGTACACCGCCTGATTGAGATTCAGATGCATCAGTCCGAACAGCAGCGCGCTCAGCAGTATGCCGCCAGTCTTTGAATACTGTCTGTAGGCGTGATACATTATCCCCCGGAAGACGAACTCCTCGACAAACGCCGGGAGCAGCGCCATGATCAGCAGCGACGGGATCAGCCCCAGACTGAGTACATGCGGCAGCACATCCGTCACCTGGTTGCGCACAAAGTGCATCGATATGAAATTCAGGATGACAACTATGGGAAATGAACAGAGCAGCGCGCAGAAGGCCATCCTGAGACTGAACCCGGATGGCTCGTGAAATTCCATAAACTCAGTCCATTTTATCCTTTTGATGATAAAATACAGCGCGCCCGGCACAATGAGCGCCACCTCACCGGCAATGATATGCGGCACCACATTCTGAGAAAAAAAGGGAATATACACCGCCGCTTTCTGGAATCCCATGTACGACGCCAGTGTGGCGAGCATGATGATATTTGCGGCCCTGACTGACACAGCGCAGCTGTTCCCCGCTACCGAATTTTCAGACATTATCCTGCCCTCCCGCCTGCATTGCAGATCGTCGCCTTCAGTTCTCTTTTCTCAGAACGATATCATCCGCGGACTTGTATATATGATCCTCCGGTATCACTCCCCGCACGCAGGAGACAGGGTAAACGCTGACTCTCTTGCCGAGCACGCAGCCCGGGTTTAGCACGCTGTTGCAGCCTACGTCCGTGAAATCTCCCAGCATGGCTCCGACCTTGCGCAGTCCGGTCTCCAGACCGCCCTCGCTGCAGTGGATGACCACATTCTTATTGTCAGCCTTGACATTCGAAGTGATGGAGCCCGCGCCCATATGGGCGTGCAGTCCCAGCACTGAGTCGCCGACATAATTATAGTGCGGCACCTGTACACGGTTAAAAAGTATGACGTTCTTGAGCTCGACAGAGTTGCCGACCACCGCGTCGTCACCGACAAGAGCATTCCCGCGTATGAACGCGCACTGGCGCACCTGCGTCCGGTGGCCGATTATCGCGGGGCCTTTGATACAGGCCGAGTCAAAAATATCAGCGTCCTTGGCTGCCCACACCTCGTCACCCAGGCGTATATACTCATCAGGTGGGAGTTTTGGTCCTGTCTCACGGATAAAATCAGCTATCAGTGGGAGCGCTTCCCAGGGAAAGCGCAGTTTTTCCAGTAAAGGTTCAGCTAAAGTCTCACTGAGCGTATATATATTCTTTATCATAACTTCTTCATACATATAATTATCTCCTATAAACCGCGCGCGGCGCGTATCACTCGCTCTTCGCGGCAGCCTTCTTCCTGACGTGCGGTCTGCGGTTCCCGTATGATGCAGGCGCGCTGTAGTACTTCGCGGCAGCGTCATATTTGACACGCAGCCCGGAAGAATTTGCCAGTCCGCGCACACTGTTCACTCTGTCACTAATGTATTTCTCCAGCTTTGTCATGTACTCGTCGGCTGAAATACTGCCCTCGGCGACATATCCCAGGCCTTTTTCCCAGCTCGCTGTCAGCTCCGGGTTGAGCATGGAGCGTATCGAGCTGTCGACCACATCATATATCATCTCGCCGAGCTGAGTCGGCGTGATCATCTGCGTCTTTTTGTTCAGCGAAAGATATCTGATATGCACCAGCTTCTTCAGTATCTCAGCCCTTGTCGCGGAAGTGCCGATCCCCGAGCCCTTGATCTGTGAGCGCAGCTCCTCGTCCTCGATAAACTGTCCGGCATTTTCCATCGCCAGTATCATCGAGCCCGAATTGTAGCGTCTGGGGGGAGTAGTCTCTCCCTCCTTGATATTAAGATCTTTTACGGGCAGAACCGATCCCTTCCTCAGCTTATCCAGCCCGGCGAGCAGCGCAGCGTCGGCCTTCTCGCCGGATCCCGCTTCATCGTTCTCCTCGTCGTCCGCGTTCTCGCCGGCCGGCTTCTGAGCCAGTGTGCCGCCCTGCGCGTCGGCGCCGGCCTGCCCCGCGCTGCCGCGGAAGACGTCCATGTACGCCACCTTGAGATATCCTTCTGTCTCCAGCACCCTGAAGGCCGCGAAAAAACTCTCGGTCCTCATATTCACGGTGAGCGATATCTTTTTATATTCCGCGGGCGGATAGAATATCGAGAGAAACCTGCGGACTATGATAAAATACACCCGCCCTGCCACCGGCTTCAGCGATCTCACAGCGCCCAGCCCCTGGCCTGTAGGGATAACTGCATAGTGATCAGTGATCATCTTGTCGTTGGTGTAGCGCGTTGAGCCTATCTTCTTATAACTGCCCAACTGCAGCACTTCATCGACGATATCCGCGAATGGCGGCAGCTGCCTCAGGCCTTCGATGTTCTTCCTTATCTCCTTGGCCACCGCTGAGGAGAGCACTCTGGCGTCTGTCCTCGGATAGGTGACCAGCTTCTTCTCGTAGAGCTCCTGCACTATATTCAGTGTCTCATCCGGGCTGAGCTTGAACATCTTCGAGCAGTCGTTCTGGAGCTCGGCCAGATTATATAAAAGAGGCGCGTTTTTCTTCTCGCTCTTTTTTTCTTTTTTCTCGACAACGGCGCTCAGCGGCTCCTCCTTCTTCAGATAGGCTATCAGCTTCTGGGCGTCCGCGCGTTCTTTAAATCCGTTTTCCTTGTAGAGCACGGGCTTCTCCCAGGCGACCGAGCCCGGGACCGCTCTCCACTCAGCCTCGACCGTACGGCTCCCGCCGCCATCCTCGCCGTCACCTGCTGTGCTTATCTCGAGCTGCGCCATCACACGGTAAAACGGGGTCTTGACGAATGCCCTTATCTCCCGCTCCCGCCTGACGACCATCCCCAGCACGCAGGTCATAACGCGGCCCACGGCCACGACCGTATATTTCTGGTGAAGATAAGAGGCAAGAGACTGACCGTACTTCAGGGTGAGCAGCCTTGAGAAATTGATCCCCATCAGGTAGTCTTCCTTCGCCCGCAGATAAGCCGAATCGGCGATGTTGTCGTAGGCCGACAGCGGCTTTGCCTGGCTGATCCCCCTCTCGATCTCCTCCTGGGTCTGGGAGTCGATCCATACCCGTCGCTTGTCCTTCGGCCCTACCTGGGCCATCTGGTCGACAAGTCTGTATATGTATTCTCCCTCGCGCCCCGAATCGGTGCACACATAGATCCGCTCCACGTCGCTGCGCTTCAGGAGTCCTGAAACGATATCGTACTGTTTTTTTGTGCCGCTTATGAGCTCGTACCTGAATTCCTCAGGCAGAAAGGGCAGAGTGTCGAGCGACCATTTCTTGAGCCGGGGATCATAGGCATCCGGATAGCTCATCGTGACAAGATGACCGACGCACCACGTCACGACATATTTATCTGATTCCAGATAGCCTCTGCCCGCGCTGCCGCTGACATTCAGCACCTTCGCGAATTCCATGGCCACACTCGGCTTCTCGGCAACAAAAATATACTTTCCCATATCTCACCAGCATTTCGTCTAATGTACCGCGCAGGTCTTCGCCGTCCCTGACACAGGTCAAAAATATATTAAAGTATACCACATATCTGCGGAAAAGTTAATTTGCGGGCAAATATGGTTATCCACACTTTAAAGTGTTTTCTCCACCTTTTAGTGTGGGGCTGAAAAATAATCGAAGTATAAGATACCTCCTGTTTCTTAAAACGGACTGAAATTAAGACATCTTCATTTTTTTCCTAAGAATCGTTAGCAAACCCCCAGTTCTATGATGATATTCTATTACTGTCAAATACATCAGCATATTATGGAGGTTGAAATGACTGCAAGAGATCCGATGAGCTGCGCAGATTATTGTAACTGGAAAACAAATAAAATCTCAAGGCGGCGAAAACGCAGAAAGTGTATTTTCATATTATTTTTGACAGTAATATTACTTGCAGCTCTGATAACGGCGGCAAACAAAATACATGACCATGTGGTACTTCAGGATGTCCCAGGCGGGCTTGCCTCGTTATATGAGAGAAATCATGATGCGCGGAGTTTCGTTCTTGATTATGATAAAGAGCATAATAAAACTCATAATATCGATCTGTCGAAGTACTCTGACACAAAATCCGTCCCGCTGCTCATGCAGTGGGATGAACGCTGGGGTTACAGAAAATATGCCGGGGATTATTTTGCGCTTTCCGGATGCGGACCGACATGCATGTCGATGGTATACATTTATTTAACGCACGACACTTTCAAATCGCCTGCTTACATGGCGAAATTTTCAGAAGAAAACGGATATTCATCAAATGGTGAAGGAACAAAATGGTCATTTATATCTGAAGGCGGTGAAAAGCTGGGGCTCAATGTTACTGAGATACCACTGGACAAAGATCGTATTGATGATAATCTTGATGTAGGCAACCCCATTATCTGCATCATGGGCCCCGGAAAGTTCACATCGACCGGGCATTTCATCGTTCTTGCCGGCAAAACCGGCGGACGATATAAAATAAACGATCCGAATTCATACAGACGTTCAAAAAGACTCTGGACATATGGTGAATTCTCAGATCAGATAAAAGACTTGTGGGTGCTGCGCAAAAAATAAGAAACACTGTATGAGAGGGTGGAAAACATATGGCAGAACGAATCCTTGTCGTTGATGATGAAATTGAAATAACCAATCTGATAGTCCTTTATCTTCAAAATGAGGGCTATATCGTAGACCCGTGTTTTAACGGAAAACAGGCGCTTCAGAAAATAGCGGATGAAATCCTGTGGTATGATCTTGCAATACTTGATATAATGCTTCCGGATATTGACGGCTTCACATTGTGCAGCACGATTCGAAAGAAATACAAATATCCGATCATCATGCTTACAGCGAAAGACGCAGTAACTGATAAGATCACAGGCTTTACGGTGGGCGCTGATGATTACATTACGAAGCCCTTCCTGCCGCTGGAAATGGTAGCCCGCGTAAAAGCTCAGATACGCCGGTACAAACAGTATGATGTGGACTCAGATGAGATATCCATTGGAGGGCTTGTAATAAACCAGAAAAGCCATGTTTGTGTCCTGAACGGCAATACACTTTCTCTCACGAATGCCGAGTTTCAGATACTTGAAACTTTAGCTGTCAATATAGGCCGAGCAGTTTCTTCCGAAGAACTTCTTCAGGCTATTTCCGGATCCGATTATTTCAACAAAAATAACAATACTGTTTCGGTGCATGTCAGACATCTGCGCGAAAAAATTGGAGATTCCTTCGAGAATCCCCGTTATATAAAAACAGTCTGGGGAACGGGGTACAAAATTGAAAAAGAAAGCGTTTGAAATTTGTAAAACAATTCTGATCATAGTAGGCGCAGCTACAGTCATCCTCCTTTTATTTTCGTGGATCGATTCTGCGTCAAACGGCAGCGTACTTGACTATATTTCACAAAAATTCAGTTATGAAGTGTCATACACAGACGTAAAAGGCAACCACTATGTCAATCAGCTTTTAGACTGGAGCAGCATCAAACTTGCTGCGATAGGCTTCTTTGTTATTCTGACCGCATGTGTTGTTCTTACAGTACGTTTAGTGACAGGCCGCAATGAAGCTCGTCTGCGGGAAGAACTTAAACACAAAGAGTGGGAACTCGATGTGGAAGGTCAGAAAAAAAACGACCTTATCACTTATCTTGCACCTGACCTGCGACCACCTCTTACTTCTGTGATCGGATACCTGGGTCTGCTGAAAGAAGCCCCCGATCTGCCCGAAAGAATGCGCGCCGTATATACCGGAATCTGTCTGGATAAAGCCTTCCGACTGGAAACACTGATCAATGAGTTCTTCGATATCACCCGCTACAATCTCCAGGACATTGAACTGTCCAGAGAGGAAGTCGATCTTTCATATCTCCTTACTCAGCTCGCTGATGAATTCTATCCAATTTTTAAGGAAAAACAATTATCGATCGAGCTGAACAACTCTGATGATGTAAGGATTTCAGCGGATCCCGAAAAGCTTGCCCGTGTTTTTAATAATCTGCTGAAAAACGCCGCAGCTTACAGTTCTGTCGGAACTGTAATAACCATCGATCTGCATCATTGCGGCGAAATTGCAAAAGTTACGATCACTAATCACGGAAAGACGATACCAAAAGAAAAACTGGCACGGATTTTTGATAAATTCTATCGTCTGGATGAAGCACGTTCACCTGATACCGGCGGTGCAGGGCTCGGACTTGCGATCGCAAAAAAAATAGTCACACTGCACGGAGGAGAAATATCAGTAACAAGCGAAAATAGTATTACGACGTTCTCAGTAATATTGCCGATAAGAGCAGGATCAAAATCATAATCATGGCCACCGGCTCAGCCGGTGGTTTGCTTTTGCCCTATTTCCCCCACAGATCAACTGACCTGCGTGATGATGAGTTTCGCCTTGAAATGGCCGGATTCAACACAAAATAACGAAGATGGAATAAAATGTAAATCAGTGCCCAGCCCACACTAAAAAATGGATAAACGCAAATATGCTGTCAAAGCGTTTTGTGCTTATGGTATAATACCAGGAACTGACAATGAAAATGAAAGTGAGGCCTGCGGAGCGTTATGCTGCTTTTTTTTGATATAGACGGAACTCTTTTTTCCAACAGGACACATACCATACCCGACAGCGCGATCAGGGCGATCTCGCAGGCGAGGAAGAACGGTCATCTCGCCTTTATCAACACCGGCAGGACAAAGGCCGGCATGCAGAAGATACTGTGGGATCTGCCTTTTGACGGCTACCTGCTCGGCTGCGGTTCCAGGATCATCTATCACGGCGACACGCTGCTGGCGAGTTCATTTCCCATGGAAACAGGCAGAAAGATAATCTCCCTGATGGATGATTTCGGGATAGACGCTTTTCTCGAGGGCTCTGAGGACGATTATGTAAAGCGGGAACCCTATCATCTCCCGATAATGAACAAGGTCACGAGAGGATTTATGAAGATGGGGCTCTGCCTGAGCGCGTTTATCGAGGACGGCAATTTTCTCTATGATAAGTTCGTTGTCATGTCAGATGACGAGGAAAAGGCCGCCGGATTCTTCAAAAGCGTGGAGCCGTGGGTCGATGTCATTGACCGCGGCCTGAATACCGGGATAAACGCCTATGAATGCGTGCAGAAGGGATACTCTAAGGCCAGCGCCATGCGTTTTATCTCAGGGCACCTGGGGATCCCGCTCTCAGAAAGCCTGGCCTTCGGGGACAGCAGCAATGACCTCACGATGCTGTGCGCCGCCGGCAGCGGCGTGGCTATGGGGGAGCACTCGCCGGTCATCGAGAGCTGCTGCAGCTTTATCACGGAGACTGTCGAAAATGACGGGATAGCCGCGGCGCTGGAGCACTTCGGTCTCATCTGACAGCTTGATCTTCAAAGAAAAATGCCGGGCTCATATGAGCCCGGCATCATTGATCTTCAGCTATTATCAGCTGTTTTCTTCTCGAATTCTCTGATCCTCAGATATTATCAGCCGTTTTTCTTCTCGAATTCCTTCATGAAATCGATAAGCGCCTTAACGCCTTCCTCAGGCATGGCATTGTAGATGGAAGCTCTCATCCCGCCTACGAGCCTGTGGCCCTTAAGGTTCGAAAAGCCATTGGCTACTGACTCCTTGACAAATTTCGCATCGAGCTCTTCATTGCCGGTCCTGAACGTCACATTCATCATGGAGCGGTCCTCAGCTGCTGCCGCGCACTTGTAAAAGCTGCTGCTGTCAAGATAATCGTAGAGAAGCCCTGCCTTCCTGACATTGCGCTTCTTCATCTCCTCAAGTCCGCCTGTCTCCATGATCCAGTCAAGGACAAGCTTGCAGATATAGATTGGATAGGTAGGAGGAGTATTGATCATGGAATCCTTCTCATCCTGGAGCGCGAAATCCCATATCTTCGGGCACAGAGGCGACTTGTGACCCAGAAGGTCTTCCCTCACGATGACGACCGCGAAGCCGGCGGGAGCCATGTTCTTCTGGACGCCTGCGTAGATGATGCCGTACTTTGTAACATCCACTGGCTCGGAGAGTATGCAGGAGGACATATCAGCCACGAGAGGCACATTTCCTGTCTGCGGGATGTAATGGTACACCGTACCGAAAATAGTATTGTTCATGCAGATATGCACGTAATCCGCGTCGGGATTCAGGACGAGCTCATCCTGCTTAGGGATCCTGGCGAAATTCTCTGACTCTGTACTGGCCGCGATACGCGCGTCCTTGAGATATTTTTTGCCCTCTTTGTATGAATTGTTGGCAAAATTGCCGCTGATGATGTAATCAGCAGCGCCTGTCACTGCAATATTGAGAGGGATAGCAGCGAACATGCCGGTCGCTCCGCCCTGAAGGAAAAGCACCTTATAATTATCAGGAATGTTCATTACCTTCCTGAGGTTTGCCTGGCAGGCCTTGATGATGTCGTCATAGGCCTTTGACCTGTGGCTCATCTCCATAACGGACATGCCTGATCCGTGATAATTCAAAAAATCCTCGCGCGCCTGTAAAAGCACAGGTTCGGGCAGCATGGACGGTCCCGCGGCAAAATTGTATATCCTGTTTTCTATCATTTTCTTCAAATCCTCCTATCGCAGTTGAAAATATATCATAGATCCGCTGCTGTCGCAGACGGAAAACTATCAAAAAATCACTGAGCCATCCGACTCTCCAGGAACTCGAATTCATGGGTCCCGTTCGCGTCATCAGGATACTTCTCATGGTAGGTCTTGGCTGTAGAATAAGCCTTCTCCCACTGCTCAAGATCCTCATAGGCAACTATGAGATTGAACGTCAGCGAGGCCTCTGTGTCACGGCTGTTGTATGCCAGACCGCTCTGGCACGCTGTTACCGCGTCATCATACCTGCCCAGCTTTATCAGGCACAGCGCGTACTGGTTGTACGCCTTGGCGCCGAGCCCGGTGTCAGACGAGCTGCTGCCGGCCTCCGAGAAATATTTCTCATAGTAAGCGCAGGCGCTCTTATAATCCTCACTCTTTATCGAGATCTCGCCCTTGCCCAGAAGTGCTGCCTTGTAGCCCTTCGCATATGACTTGTCGAACATGCTGCCGGCGTTGGCCGTGTCGCTTAAGTCAAGATAGATCGTGCCGCGGTAATACAGATCCTCCCCGGAATTCCCGGAAAGTTCCAGCGCCTGCTCAAGCACTTTCTTCGCCTCATCGGTCTTACCCTGCTTCTGCAGAGATTCATACAGGGCCTTGTAAACGGCATAGCTCTTTTTGCTCTTCTTGACCGCTGCGTAAAGATCTGTCTCGGCAGCGCTGTAATCCTCGAGCTTCTCATACGCCAGGCCTCTCTTCATCAGGGCCATGGCGTCGCTGCCGGTTATCTTTAGTATATCGGTATATGAGACCACGGCACTCTTGTAATCGGAGAGTGATTCATAGGCCTCCGCCTGATAATAGAGCATATCTTCCTGCAGATCGGCAGTCAGGCTCTTCCCGCTGTAGGAAAGAGCAGTGTCAAATGAAGCTGCCGCGTCCTTATAGCTCCCCTGGTACAGGTAAGCCAGCCCCTGCCCTCTGGCGGTAAGTATCTTCTCAGTGTCGTTCTCCGCGCACGCTGAGGCCTGCTTGAAGTAGCCAAGAGCCTCATCATAGGACTTCTGGCCGATATATGCCATACCCAGATGTATATAATAGCCGGCATTCTTAGTGTCATAGGAGACTGCTTCCTTGAACTCCTTGACGGCAGTATCGTAGTCTCCCTTGTCGTAGGCAGCCACGCCGCTGTTATCGTGACCTGTGCCCGTGTTGAGATTCTTCACGGTGATCACGCAGAAAGCAAGCGCCAGTATTATCACAAATGCCGCCACCAGCTTCGCGAACGCGGAAAACCTCTTCCTCATGCGGATACGCCGGCGCCGCTCAAGAGATTCCTGATGCTCATGCCGGGCGCGTTTTCTCTCTTCACTGTCATCGGCTGTATCATCGGCATCCGCGGTCTCCGCGCCGTGCGGGTGTACGATCTCAGTTATATTCTTGATCCGCTCCTTCTCGGAACGGCTCTTTTTATTTTTATTCTCGGCCAAATCCCATCATCTCCAAAATTGAGCAAAAAAACTAGAGCATCTTTTTTCTTCTTAAGATCCACAATATAATGAGACAGGTTACCATGATCATCATGCAGATGATGCCGAAGCCCGAAGCCTTGTCGGCAAAGGGCATGCCCTCGGCAAGCACATTCATGCCGTACAGTCCGGAAATGATCGTCGGCACTGACATGACTATCGTGATCGAGGTAAGGTACTTCATCGTGTTGTTCAGACGGTTGTTGATAACGTTAGACATCAGCTCGCTGGTACCGTCAATGACCTCGCGGTAGATGGTGGCCATCTCTATAGCCTGGCGGTTCTCGACCTGTATATCCTCCAGAAGGTCCTCATCCTCAGGGTACTGCGGTATATGCTTATAACGGCGCAGCCTGTCGATGACAAGTCCCGAGGCCCTCAGAGAGGTCTCGAAATAGACCAGTGTAGACTCCAGATCATGAAGCTCAACAAGATCCGCCTCATCCTCCATGACATCGCCGATCCTGGCCTCTATGGCCAGCCTCCTGTCATCAACGGCACGCAGGACGTTCTGATAAGTCTTCATGGAGTTAAGCAGTATCTGGTAGATAAATCTTGTCTTCTTCTTTGTCGAGAAAAACCTTACATGTGTATTGATAAAATAATTCAGTATCGGTGTATCTTCGCTGCATACGGTGATGATAGCATTGTCCGCAAGTATCATTCCCAGAGGGATGGTGTTGTAGATCTTCTTCTCATGCTGTATCTCGCTCGCAGGTATATCTACTATCATAAGTACGTAATCATCCTCAAGGACTATACGCGACTTCTCGTCTGTATCCAGCGCAGCTCTCATGTCATCGTAATCTATGTTGAAACGCCGGGCGACCGGTTCCATCTCCGCGCCGGAGGCCGCTGTGATCTTCACCCAGCATCCTTCGTCGAAATCGTCCAGACGCATCAGTCTGCCGCCGTCTGTCTCAAAGATATCAACCATATCGTCACCTGCCAATAACACAAATTCAAGCCGCATCGCAGCACCGGTACGAACAGCTTGTCATTCAGTATAACATAAATATATTTGCCATATCAATACCCCTGCTTGCCCAAAATCTCATTTGATACTATAATTGAAGCTGATACTTTATCCCTGTTTTTTATTGACGAGGTGACAGGCCGATGCCCACTGTATTTGCAGCACGCTATGATGATTCCGACAAGATCCCCGGCCGCGCTTATGAGCATGAGCTCGGCAGAGAGCTTCTGTGCCGCGGTCTGCGCGATCTGTCCGGCATCAGCATGACACCGCCGCAGGCTGAGGAGCACATAGTAATGGGCCTCCACGAAAAGCCTCTCTGGGATGATGATTCCCTGCATTTTAATATAAGCCACAGCAGCGGTCTGGTCATCTGCGCGTTTGACAGCAGGCCTGTCGGCGCAGATACGGAAAAGATCCGCCCCTTCAGCCCCGGCATGCCCGCGCGTGTTCTCAGCCCGCGGGAGAAGGAATCCTTCGACAGTCTCAGTTTATCCTGCCCGGATATGCGCAGCGAGCTTTTTTTGAGATACTGGACTCTCAAGGAAAGCGCGCTAAAGCATTCAGGCAGCGGCCTCAGCGAAGATCTCAGAAGCTATGAGTTCTTCATCGAATGCTCCGACAGGGATCCCGCTCAGTGCCTTCCAGGCGGCTTTTTCCCTGTCCGCTCAAGCAGGCCCGATCTTTACTTTTACCAGGCCCGGATAACTCCCGATCACATCATCTCGCTCTGCTGCGAGAGCTGCCACGCTGCCTCTGAGTTCCGCCTCATCATGAGCGGATGGTCTCCAGGTGGTACAGTTCTCTCCTCTTTATAAAATAAAAGCCTATTATCGCGGCCGATGTCACGACCCAGCTGACCGGATAGACTACGATGAGCCTGCCGAAGGACGGCGCCATGCGGAATACAGTGTAGACCCAGGCGATCCTGACTCCGCACACTCCCGCCAGAGCCATCAGCGCCGGACCGGCCGAGTGCTCGTGTCCCCTGAGGCAGCCTGAGAAGACCTCGATCAGGACGCTCAGCAGCTGCGTGCCGACAATGTATTTCAGCCTGATCATGCCATAATTGATGACAGCAGTATTTTTATTGAAAATGCTCAGCAGCTCTCTCCCTGGCACAAGCAGACAGACGGCCGCCAGCAGCGCTGCAGCGCTGCCCTGTATGAGGCATATCACGAGTATGCGCCTGCATCTCTCATAATAGCCGGCGCCTCTGTTCTGGCTGGTAAATGTCGTGCAGGCCTGTCCGAAGGAATTGATTATATAGTAGGCAAATATCTCAATGTTGAAGGCAGCCGCAGAGGCAGCCATCACAACTGTGCCCAGGCTGTTTATAGCCGACTGTATACAGATGTTCGACAGGGAGAAGACCATTCCCTGAAGCCCGGCCGGCACGCCTATCACCAGCATCTTCTTAAGCAGGCTGACGCTGACGTGCATGTCTTCCCGGCGCAGCCGTATCTCGCCCTTGTTCCTGACAAGCATGAAGAACATGAGGGCGGAGCTGACCACGTTGGAGATCACCGTGGCAAGCGCCACCCCGTCCGCAGTCATGCCGACGATGATGACGAAGAAAAGGTTCAGTATCACATTTATGATGCCCGAGACAAGCAGACATATCAGAGGCGTTTTGGTGTTGCCCTGGCTCCTGAATATGGCCGCCTCAAAATTGTACAGAAAGATCACCGGCAGCCCGGTAAGGTAGATGCGCAGATAGGCCAGCGCCATCCCCATGACCTTGTCGGGAACTCCCATCAGGGTAAGCAGAGGCGCGGATATCAGCTCGCCGATCAGCATCATCGCCACCCCGGCCAGCGGGGCAAATATGACCGCGGTGTGCACAGCCTTATGTACGTTCTCAGCGTCATGCCGCCCGGTGAATCCCGAGATGACGACGTTGGCGCCCAGAGAGATGCCTACGAAGAGGTTGACCATCAGGCCGATGATCGCGCTGTTGCTGCCGACCGCCGCCATGGCATCCGGGCCAACAAAAGTGCCGACTACGGCAACGTCCGCCGCATTAAAAAGCTGCTGCAGGATACCCGTCGCAGCCAGCGGTATCGCAAACAGCAGTATCTTGCCGCCCAGTTTCCCGTGCAGCATATCCATTTCTTTACTCATTAAGATTCCCCATTTTGTCTGCCCTGGCCGGCCTCAGTCGACCCACTCCCTGATCCTGTACGCCGCGCCTATGTTCTCGCAGATCTCCCTGCATTTTTTCTCATCGTCATGGGAGATAGTGGTGTCAACAGTAGTCATGACCACCTTCATCCCCGCCTTAACACAGTCTGCCGCGAATCTTATCATGGCCGGATACGCCCTGCCGCCGAACTTGCTGCGCACAAGAGCCTGATACCTGGCCGGATCCGGATCATTTAACGATACCGAGACCGTGTCGATGCAGGCGGCCAGATCGCCGGAAATATCGCGTCCGGCTATAAGGTCTCCCTGCCCGTTAGTATTCAGGCGCACAGGAATGCTGAGATTCTGTTTTATCCAGCTGCCTGTCTCAAGCAGCACATCCAGGGCGCAGGTCGGCTCGCCGAAGCCACAGAACACTATCTCGTCGCGCCCCTCAAGATCGGCTGCCCTGAGCGCGTCGATCACCTCCTGTGCCGACGGCTCTCTCTCAAGCCACAGGCTGCTGCTCTCCCCTACCGTGTCGGTAGTCTGACGCAGGCAGAAGGTACAGGCTGACGAACATCTGTTGGTCAGGTTGATATACATCGAATTTCCTACTTTATAAACGAGTTCCATCATCATATCGCCCCTATATATCAAATCTTAATTTATCGATAACTTCCTCAAAGCACACGCCGTCAGTGACCGGTATCCCCAGCTCCTCAGACCTCAGCAGACAGATCCTGATGAATTCGGCTGCCGTCTCGACGCTGTCGACAAAGGGCACATTTTTCACGGCGCCCGCCGCCACTATCGCCGAAAATACATCGCCGGTGCCGGAGCGCTGCGTCGCCACCTTGAGAGTGCGCTGGACATGCTCATGCCCGTCGCTCTCGTAGCAGTAATTTTCTACCCATTTTCCCCGGTCTATACCGGTGATGACCACCTTTCCGGGGCCCTGCTCACTGAGCCTGCGGGCCATGCACAAAAGCTCGCGCTCGGAAAAATCATCCTTATATTCAGTGTCAGTCAGCATGCAGGCCTCCGTAGTGTTGGGAGTAAGGATATCGGCATAGCCGACCAGCCTTTTCATCTGCCTGCACATATCATCGTTGTAAGTTGAATACAGCCTGCCGTAATCGCCCATGACCGGGTCGATGATGACAATGGCCTTATCATCATTAAACATTTCCAGGAAATCCCTGACAATGTCTATCTGCCGCGCGGAGCCGAGAAAGCCGCTCATGATCCCCTCAAAATGAAGGTCGAGCTTCTTCCACTGAGCCATGTACGACCTCATATGATCCGTAAAATCATAGAAATAAAAGCTGTCGAACCCGGTATGATTCGAGAAGACAGCTGTCGGCAGCGGGCAGCACTGCACCCCCAGCTTTGAGATAAGCGGAAGCGCCGCTGCTATCGAGCAGCGGCCAAATCCGGAAATATCATTGATGCTTGCGATTTTCAGCTGATGATTATGTATTCCTTCACCCAATTTGCTGATCCCCTTCACAGATGGTCCCGCCTCCCACGACAGTGTCGCCGTCATACATGACTACTGCCTGTCCGGCGGTCACAGCCCTCTGCGGGCTGTCAAATTCTATCCTTATCCTTCCGTCCCCGAGCGGATAGACTGTGCCCGGCTGCTGCTTCTGCCTGTAGCGGGTCTTGGCCTCTATCCTCATCGGTCTCTCCAGCGCGTCCACGGATATCCAGTTCACGGTGTCCGCGATGAGAGAAGAACTGAAAAGATCCTCCTCCTCACCGACAGTCACGGTATTGGCAGACATATCCTTGCCGCAGACATAGACCGGATGGCCCATAGCCAGTCCCAGACCCTTGCGCTGCCCGATAGTGTAGGCTACAGCGCCCCGGTGCCTGCCGATCACATTTCCCGAAGTATCCAGAAAATCACCCGGCTCATACTTCCTGCCGGTATAATCCTCCATGAACCTGACATAATCGCCGTCCGGCACAAAGCAGATGTCCTGGCTGTCATGCTTGTGCGCGGTAATGAGCCCTATCTCATCCGCCAGCCCCCTCGTCTGCACCTTGGTCATGCCGCCGAGCGGGAACTTTATATGCTGCAGCTGGCGCTGCGTAAGCGAATAAAGCACGTAGCTCTGATCCTTCGTGCCGTCCGCGGCCTTCTTGAGCAGGTACCTGCCCGAAGCCTCATCCTGCTCTATCCTGGCATAATGCCCCGTCACTATATAGTTGAGGCCATTCTCCCAGGCATAGAAAAACATTTTCTCAAACTTGAGATATCTGTTGCAGTCGATGCAGGGGTTCGGCGTCCCGCCTTCCTCATAGGTGCGGATGAACTTGTCGATGACCTGCTCCCGGAAGCCTTCCCGGTAGTTGAGCACCTCATAGGGTATGCCCAGCTGCGCGGCCACACGCGCGGCATCGTCGATATCATTCTGCGAACAGCAGGTATGACTCTGATCCAGGCCGATGTCGTTGTTCCTGTACAGGCGCATCGTGGCGCCCATGCATCTGTAGCCGTCCCTCTTCATGAGATAGGCAGCGATCGAGCTGTCAACGCCGCCGCTCATGGCAATCAGCGCGCTCTTCTCATCAGTTCCGTTACTCATATCTGTTATTTTTTCATCTCCGCGTTGACCGCCTCAAAGGCATCAACTATCTCCTTGTCAGGAGCCTTGGAAGCCAGGCTGAAGATCACGATGGCCAGTGATGAAAGCAGGAATGCCGGCAGCAGCTCATATATCGAGAACAGTCCTCCGAGCTTTGCCACACCAAACTTCCATACAAATACCATCACTCCGCCGACAACGACGCCTGCGAGCGCACCGCTCTTCGTCGTGCGCTTCCAGAAAAGCGAGAACAGCATCAGCGGTCCGAAAGCTGCGCCGAATCCGGCCCAGGCAAATGACACGATCCTGAATACCGAGCTGTTCGAATTCCAGGCAAATACGATGCCGATGATGGTTATAAGGAATACCGTAAGTCTGGCAAAGATCATCTGTGCCTTCTCGGACATGTTCTTGAACCAGAAACGCCTGAAAATATTTTCGGAGACACTCGACGCGGCAGCCAGCATCTGTGAATCTGATGTTGACATTATCGATGCCAGTATACCTGAGATGATAACGCCTGCGCCGAACGCACAGAAAAGGTTGTTCTTGCTGAGTGACGAGGCGATGTACACGATGATCCTCTCAGGGTCAAAATTGCCTCCCAGTATGCCCTCAGTCTTGGCAAACGAATAGCCCATAACACCGATGAAGATAGCGAGGGCCATGGAGATCACGACCCAGATACAGGCCACACGCCTTGCAAGCGTGAGCTTTTTTCTGTCCTCAATAGCCATGAACCTCAGCAGTATATGCGGCATTCCGAAATATCCCAGACCCCAGGCCAGTGTCGAGGCGACCGGCAGGAATCCGTAAGACCCATCAGGCCCCGAAAGGCTGAAGTAATTCTTCACAACACTTGTATTCGCCATGATGGTGTCCATGCCGCCCGCGGTGCTGACGCCGTAGAAGAACACGACTAACATCGCGATACTCATTATAACACCCTGGATAAAATCCGTGGTCGAAGCAGCCAGGAATCCGCCGAGTATTGTGTAGATGGCGATGACCGCCGCGCCTACGACCATGGAAGCATGATAGTCCAGATTGAAAAGGCTGTTGAACAGTTTGCCGACAGCCGCAAAACCAGAAGCGGTATAGGGCACGAAATATACAATGATTATGACTGCGCTCAGCGCGAGCAGAGCTCCGCTCTTATCACCATACCTGTTGGAAAAGAAATCCGGGATGGTATTGGCATCGATCTTCTCAGAATATATCCTGAGACGCTTGGCAACGATTATCCAGTTCAGGTAAGTACCGATGGCAAGTCCGATCGCCGTCCAGACAGATTCGGCAAAGGTACCGTTCCCGGCGACCAGTCCAGCGAGTGCAACTCCCGGAAGTCCCATGAGCAGCCAGCTGCTCATATCCGAAGCCTCCGCGCTCATTGCTGTGACCAGAGGTCCCAGTCTCCTGCCGCCCAGATAAAAATCATCCGTCGATTTATTCTGGCTGGAAAGCCTCATTCCAACGTAAATAACTGATGCCATGTACAAAACTATGGCAAATATAATAACAGCGCCAGTCATAACAATCCTCCTTGTTATAAATAATCCCTCTCTCAACAATATCAGGTATTAATTTAACAGTTTACCATTTAAAAGTCAAGGCAAATGGGGCAACTGCGCTGATTTAGCGGACACAAAAACGCAAAGGGCCCCGGCCGTTCACACAACCGGCCGGGACCCCCTGCTCACAATTATACGCTTATCTGATGATCATCAGCCTTCGATGCTGATGTATTTATTCTCTTCAACCTTCTTAGGCTGCTCCTTCGGGAAGCTTAAGGTAAGAATGCCGCCATCGAACTTCGCGTGGATGTCATTCTCTGCCAGGTCTTCGCCTACATAGAAGCTTCTGCTGACAGAACCGGTATAGCGTTCCTTCCTCAGGTACTTGCCGTTCTCATCCTTCTCGTCTTTGTTCTCTTCATGTTCAGCGCTTACGGTAAGATAGCCGTCCTTAAGCTGAGCCTTGACATCTTCCTTCTTGTATCCGGGAAGGTCGATATCGAGAACATAGTCGGTATCAGTCTCCCTGATATCTGTCTTCATAACATTCTGGGTGGGCATCGTCAGGAAACTCCTGTTGCTCGGTAATGAAAAATCACCCATAAAATCATCAAACAAACTTTCTCCAAAGATACTAGGCATCAACATATAAACTCCTCCTTATATTTTCTGCTTCAGCTGCGGCCCCGGCCGGAGAAATCTTCCGGCCGGAGAAATCTTCCGGCCGGAGAAAAGCTGTACGCAGAAGCAAAATGCAAATTACTTATGAACTTCCGGATCAGCTGACCTCAGACTGCAGAACCGTTCAGGTCTTTGTCTTCTGGTCTCTGTTCCTTTGTTCTAGGTGTAATATAACACACTTTGTTAGCACTGTCAAGAGGTGAGTGCTAATTTTTTTATTTTTTATTTCTCTTTCGCCAACCACTCAGCGATATCTACTATGCGAATGCCTTCATATTGACTCTCCTGATGTCTGGTCCTCGCCAGCAATGTTTTAGTATATGCATCCTTTATTGCTAATAGTGGTTCAACTTCCCGTTTAAACGTGTCTTCCCTTGAAATGTCATCACTCACCTGGAAATATGTTTTCTCGCCATTTTTAATTGCTACAAAATCTATTTCTTTATTATATAGATTTCCTGCATACACTTTGAAGCCTCTGCGCAACAGTTCAATTGCAACCATGTTTTCATATATATGCCCATAGTCTGCATTTTTTGTCCCCAATATAGCATAACGTAATCCCACATCTGCTAAATAATACTTTTTATCCGACTCAAGATACCTTTTCCCTCTGATATCATAACGCCTGACCGGATAGAACAAAAAACTCATGCAAAGGTAATCAATATATGCGCCAACGGTTTTGTCATTTGTTTTGAAAGAATTTGTAGTCAAAACATTCGCAACATTTCTGATCGACGTTTTATTTCCGATATTGTCCATAAGGAAATCTACTATCATATTAAGCAGCGTCTCATTGCCTATCCTGTATTTAGTTACAATATCTTTTGTTACAGTTGTCCTGACGATTCCCGCCAGGTAACTCCTTGAATCTTCTTTTTCTTGATACAGATATGACCCTGCCATTCCACCTTCAAGGACATAATCATCGAAGTTACGTTCAGTGTCATAATACTTCAAATACTCACTGAATGAGAATGGGTAAACGCTGATCTCAAATACTCTTCCGCCAAATAACGTTGCCAGGTCGCTTGATAAAAGGAAAGCATTAGATCCAGTCAGGTAAATATCAAAACGCCCTTCTTCATGCAGACTGTTTATTGTTTCCTCGAATGAACTACACATTTGGATTTCATCGATCAACAGATAATTATCGCATTCCGGATCATATTTTGAATCTATATATTCATATAGCTTGTCTGCGTTTTTCAGGCCTTCATACTTTTTAAGTGTAAGATTGATTTCGATAATGTTATTGGCCTCTTTCAGATTTTTAAGATATTTAGCCAGGGCTTCCATCAATTTAGATTTACCTGATCTGCGGATTCCAGTGATAACCTTGATATCAGGTGTACCGATAACATTCTTCAGCTTGTTCAGATAAGTGTCTCTTTCTATCAATTTCATTCTCATATCCTCCACAGCCATCATACATCGTTTCGCATTTTTAATCAAATTTTATTTTTGCGAAGTGTATTGTCAAGTATAATATTTAGACTGATCTTGTGGGCAAATGCAGAATATTGAGGAAATCGATATGTGTTCTATCCCTGGCGCGACGCCTTTACCCAGATCCCTCTGAAGCCGAAGTCGACCCTTATCTGCTCGTCGGCGGCCTTGCTGAAGCTGACTGTATCTGTCCTCTGCAGAAGCCGGCAAAGGCAGCTGGAGTGAGCTGTCGTCTTGAACTCACCGCAGACCAATGAGATCGTGATCCACATAGTCTCGTCATCGATATTTATTTCGTACGAATAGCCGTCGAATTCTTCCGCCAGCGAGTCGATCATCCCGCAGCAGCGCTTCAAGTTCTCTTTTCTTACCTCGTCCGGCTTCAGCAGACAGCCAAACTGCCTTGTCGCCTCATCTACTACCATTTCTGCCGCATCCCAGCATTTTACAAAACTCATATTACTCCCTCACCTTTCTTGTCATTCCATTAAACGACAGATCCATCTCTGCAGTCCCATCCAGCTTCGTGTAGATATCGAAATTTTCTGCGATCTCTATGATACTTGCAAACAGCGCAGGGCTGCTGAAAGTGATCTTCCGGCCGGTTACCGAGACTGAGCCTGTACTGGGGAATGGTGAATGCAGCTGATAATCGACGCACAGATCCGTGCCGCGGACAATACGGCGTATTACATAATAGACACCTCTGACGAGTCTTTCCTTCTCCGGCACCACAACATAAGGTTTTGACTCACTCTCCATTACTTTCAGGGCAATCAGGTCAATACAGTCAAGCAGAGACTCTTCGTCTTCTTCATCTTTTTCTTCGTGTCTGAGATCATTTTCAGACTCACTGTCTTTCTTACTCATAAAACATTTCCCTCGATTCTTTAGATCTGGCGGAACGCCCTCAGGCGCCCCGCGTCAACAGCAGCAAAAAATACCCGCATTTTCATCGTGTCAGTTCTGTTTCTTCCCTCCCTTCATACATGTACCAAAAAGAGGCAAGGCGTACTTTTTTTCCGTCCGCGCTCTCCTGTTCACAGTTAACCCCGCAAAGGGGGGGGACTTGCCCCTCCAAGTTACACCGCAAGGGGTGAACCCTGCCCCTCCAAGCTACACCGCAGGGGGTGAACCCTGCCCCTCCAAGCTACACCGCAAGCCAGGGGGTATCGTATATTGATTACGCCTCCGTGTAATATTTATCGGAAACAGGCAACCATGCTGCTCTTGATTTTGTAAGATGAAAGTGCTATATTGATTAAGTGATATCTTAATTAAGCGTTGGCTTAAATATTGATCGTGAGGTGTATCTATGGATTATCTGAAAATCGTTAACATTATTACCGACGAGACAAGATTCCGTCTGCTGCAGCTGCTGCTGAAGCGCCACTACTGCGTAAAGGCACTCTCCAAAAAGCTGGGGATCAGTGAACCTGCCGTCTCACAGCAGATAAGGATACTAAAGAAGTACCAGCTGGTAAATGGCACAAAGATAGGATATCAGATACATTACGATGTCGACCGTGAACTGATCCTGGCGGCACTGGACAGTTTTTCCAGACAGATAGCGCTGCATCCGGCAGTGCCGGATCTCATCAGAGATTCAGACTGCAGCTGTGAATTCGAAGCCGAATGCAGAAAGCGTGATGCGAAAATCCTGGAGAAACAAAAAAATGACAGATGATTACCTTATCCAGAAAAAACCTTTTAATGCTCTGCTGATATTTTCACTGCCGATCATCATTGGGAATCTGTTCCAGCAGACTTATACAATGGCCGATTCCGCGATCGCGGGACGCTTCGTCGGCGAACGGGCGCTGGCCGCGATCGGGGCTTCCTATTCGCTGACCAACATTTTCATCTGTGTGGCGATCGGCGGAGGGATCGGAGCTTCTGTCATCGTAAGCCAGTACTTCGGTGCCAGAAAATATGCAGAGATGAAGGCAGCGATCTATACAGCCCTGATTGCCTTTCTCATTATCAGTGTCCTGCTCGGGATCATTGGCCTGATCTTCAGCCGCAGCATCATGACAGCTTTGAACACACCTGAAGACACTCTGGATATGGCGGCAGAATATCTGAATATATATTTCATCGGCCTGCCTTTTCTGTTTATGTACAATGTGCTGTCGGCAATATTCAACGCGCTCGGAAGATCAAAAATACCGCTTGCCTTTTTGATCTTCTCATCATTGTTCAATATACTTCTGGACTGGATCTCAGTGACAGCGTTTCATATGGGCATTGCGGGCGTGGCGTGGGCAACGCTGATCGCGCAGGGGATCTCGGCTCTTTTGTCTTTCCTTCTCCTGAAAGTACAGCTCAGGAAGATCGAGGGCAGCTGTAATACTGTTTTCTCCATCAAAGAGATACTGCCCATGTCAAAGATCGCGCTTCCTTCCATTCTGCAGCAGTCTACGGTTTCCATCGGAATGATGCTGGTGCAGTCTGTCGTTAACAGATTCGGTTCGGAAACCCTGGCCGGCTTCTCCGCCGCCATGCGCATCGAATCTATATGCGTTGTCCCGATGACCGGCATCGGCAATGCCGTATCTTCATACACAGCTCAGAATATCGGAGCAGACAGGAAAAAACGTGTTGTCGAAGGTTATCACGCCGCAAACAAAATGGTGCTCTGCTGTGCCGCTGTCATATGTATCGCTCTTGAATTTTTCCACAGACCGATCATTGAAATGTTCCTCGGCAGCAATGGCACGGCTGCGGCACTGGCAACCGGCAACAGTTACCTGATGTTCATGGGATGGTTCTTCTGCCTGATAGGATTCAAAATGGCAGTAGACGGGCTGCTGCGCGGAGCAGGTGATATGAAAATGTTCACTCTGGCAAACCTGGTGAACCTTATTATCCGGGTAACGCTCGCGATGACCTTAACTCCGTTCTTTGGGATCGCTGTCGTCTGGTACGCGGTGCCGATCGGCTGGTCGGCGAACTGGGTGATCTCATATGCCCAGTACAGAACAGGAAAATGGCAGCTGAAAGCCGCCATCAACGTACAAAAAGAAAAGCAGTGAAAATGAACTTATCACTGCTTTCCGCGGCTGTCAGATCAAATCTGTTATTTCTCACTGTCCGCCTGACGGGGAGCTCACCAGCTGTGCTGTCTCTCGGTCAATTGCTGCTTTTAATAATGCAATGTGAACACCATCTATCATTCTGTGGTTTACTTCAAATGACATATGCACCCACAATCTTCCCTTATCTTCATAATACTTGCCCCAGGCGATCCGTGGTATAAAATCATTTTTATCTGATTTATGTTCATTCGTAAGTGAAGTAAAATCGAACCATGGCGCACATGTAAAATAGATCAGATCATCTGTCTCTTCTGACTCCAGAAAATGCTTCTGATCTCTGCTCCTGTCCGCCGCTTTTTTGCAAAATGATGCCGCACTGCTCTCCCAGGGCAGCGTAACGATATAAAACTGCTCATCGCCCTTATGGATATCAGTAAAGCTGGGCTGCAGAGCATCCAGACGTACGATCTCACCTTCGATCATTCTTAACCTGAACTGTGCCACAGCGTTAACTGCCTTCGTACACAGCCAGACCAGCAGATAGTAAAAGGAAAGCTGATTATCCTTTGAATATTTTTTTACATTGGTTACATCTATCGGCATCGTTACAGAATAGAATGGATATTCCAGATCAGAAAACATTTTAAATGCCTCCAGACGATCCCAGGTATCTTTATCTATGATTTCCATTATAAACCTCCACGATTTACTCTGCAGCCGTTCCCCCCTGTTTTGGCTCTGCCGGCGAACCGTCGGCAAGCCACACCTGGTGCCCCCAAAGACCCAGTGTATCGATGGCAGGTTTAAGCGCTCTGCCCAGGTCAGTCAGAGAATACTCTACATGAGGAGGGATCACATTCAGCTCCCGGCGCAGCACAAGGCCATGCTCCTCCAGTTCACCAAGTGTCCGTGAAAGCATCAATGCAGAGATACTGCCGACCTGACGCTGAAGCTCATTGAAACGTATAGTATCATTCTCTGTCAGTATGTACATGATGTACATCGTCCATTTGCCGGATAGCACATCAAGCGCGTATTTCACAGGACAGTCCTTCATCCTGCCACCTCCCGATGCCAGATCAGCATCTGCCTGCTGCCAGGCACTGATCACTATTTATACAGCTTCGCGAGACCGCCCTCGGACGTCTCCCGATAGATATTGTTCATATCCTGGCCGGTCTGGTACATAGTCTCCACCACCATGTCGAAGGATATCTTCCGGGTGGCAGAGAGAAAATTTGCCAGCGACAGGGCGTTGATGGCGCGCATGGCAGCCACCGCGTTGCGCTCGATGCAGGGGATCTGCACTAGGCCGTGTATGGGGTCGCAGGTGAGACCCAGATGATGCTCCATGGCCACCTCGGCGGCATACTCTATCTGGTCGATGCCCATTTCGTGCACCTCGGCCAGAGCGGCGGCGCACATGGAGCAGGCCGAACCTATCTCCGCCTGACAGCCGCATTCCGCGCCGGAAATGGAAGCGTTGGATTTTATAAGATTTCCGATGAGCCCGCCCGCGGCCAGAGCCCGTACCACCTGCTCGTCGTTGAACTTCTTCTTCTCCTGCATGTACTTCAGCGCCGCAGGCACCACCCCGCAGGAACCGCAGGTGGGAGCCGTGACAATAATGCCGGAATCGGCGTTCTGCTCTGCCACGGCGAAGGCGTAGGAGCACACGATACGGTTCTCCCGCGTAGCGTCTGACTCGTCTATGTGGCGCTGGTTGTACAGATACTGGGCCTTGCGCTCAACGCCCAGCCCGCCCGGCAGCACACCGGTGACAGACAGCCCCTCATCCACAGCGGCCTTCATGGTTTCCCAGACGGTATACAGATAGTCCCATATGCCGGCGCCCTCCATCTGCTCTACATAGTCCGGGAGCCGCATGTTGCGGCTTTTGCAGTATTCGGAGATCTCAGCGAATGATTTCTCGGCGTAGACCTCTTTGGTGTCAGCGTCCGGCCTGCCCACAACCGATATTGCTCCGCCGCCCACGCTCATCACGCGCAGGCTGCCCACGGTGCGCCCCTCACGGTACGCGAAAAGATCCATGGTGTTGGGATGGGGCAGATCCCCGGTCCTGGTATCGAATTCCACAGTGACGGGGACGGGGAAAAGGGCCTTCTCGATAGCCTTGTCCGTCTGGTGGCCCCGGCCTGTCTTGGCAAGGGAGCCGTAGAGCACCACGCTGAATGAATCGGCGTCCGGATGCTCCTTTTTAATGAGCGCCGCCGCGAATGCCGGTCCCATGCTGTGGGAGCTTGAGGGGCCGTGGCCTATGCGGTAGAGTTCTCTGATACTTTTCATGGCTGCGTCTCCTTTCCTGCAATGAGAGCAAATATACTGTGCTTTCAGTATACCATACAGCCGGGCATTGACTCCACCATAAATCAAATTTAAAAATCTATTCTTTCAAAGCTGGAAGCGGATATCCTGTGTGATAATATGGTCCCCGCCGCAAATACCACAGCCCCCAGGGCCAGGATGATGCACTGCGCTTTGCTGACGCCGGCAGTTCTGTTCATGTATTCGAATCCCGGCACATGATGGATCGCTTCTGCCGCAGATATGACAATGAATGCAACTATGCAGAAAACGATAAAGGGCATTCCTGTTTTGTAGGCAGTCCTGAAAAAACCGCCCAGAAAGAAAATGTTGAACATGGCAAAAATCAGCAGAACAAATCCCAGATAGGCTGTATTCGCGTTCATCATCGGATTCCGCAGATAGGCGTCAGCGCCGCTCAGCGCATTCATCCTGACAGCAGTCAGCACTGTGCAGGCGGTGAAACTGATCAGTTCTATGATCACCGCAAACAGGAATTTTGCCGTGACCACGTCTCGTTTCCTGACAGGAAGCAGCACTGTATAGCTTATATCATCACACTCTGTCGCCTGCTGAAATGTATAAAAGATCCCCAGACATATGAAGAACGCTCCGCACAATATCGGGTATCCCGGTATCATCGTCATAGCCGCAAAGGCGATAAATATAAAACTCAGAGGGCTGGCTGTAAGTTTCATTTCCTTTGAAAGCAGTTTAGTCATCATATCTCGACCTCTTCTTTCTCGATATAGATCATGATATCCTCCAGAGTCGGCGTCGTTCCCATTTCCGCTGTATATTTTTGAATGAAATCGTCCTTTTTCATGGAAGCCGCCAGTTCTCCGTCTTTTATATAAGTGATGGAGTCGGCACATTTCTCCAGGTCACTGGTAATGTGCGTCGAAAACAAGATCGCGACTCCTTTTTCAGCCAGCTTTCTGAAGATCACGGTCATCTCATCCCTGGAAACCGGATCCAGCCCGCTGGTCGGCTCGTCCAGTATCAGGAGCTTCGCGTGGTGGGACAAAGCCATAGTCAGATAAAACTTTACCTTCATGCCCTCAGACAGTTCCATGATCTTTTTGTCCCCGTCGATCTTAAAAGCCGTCATATAATGAGTGCATTCCCCGTCATCCCAGTTATCATAAAATGTCCTGGTCACAGCAATGATATCCCTGACCTTTTTCCTTTTGTAATAGCTTATACCGCCCACTGCGTAGCCGATCTGCTGCTTCACCTGATCCTCGTGGCCCAGAAAATCCATTCCCAGGATCTTCACCTGCCCGGCATCGGGGTGTACCAGGTTCAGGACAGCCTTGAGGGTGGTGGTCTTGCCCGCTCCGTTTCTGCCGACAAAACCCATGACTTCCCCGGCCTGTACGCTGAAGCTAATATTATTCAGCCGGAACAAAGGGTAGCTCTTGCTTATCCCCTGAACATCCAGTATATTTTCCATAATTCACTCCTTCGACGCGTCAAAATTCATCTTCTCCGCCATCAGGCGCGTGCGCTCCTCAAAGTCTTCTGCTTTCATCAGAGCTATGCCCTCATCTTCGTCGCCAAGAACGATGAGCCTGCTCCCTGCCTTCAGCCCGAAGACCTCTCTGGCTTCCTTCGGTATGACGATCTGGCCGCGGTCGCTCACTGAGACCACTCCAAAAATATACTTTCCCTTCGGCGCCGGAGCGATCTTCATGCCTTCCTTTTTTGTGTCGTGATTCCACAGGCTGTCTATAGTCACCCCGTAATAATCGGCAAGAGCCGCGCATTTTTCAACGTCAGGCACAGTATCGCCCTTCTCCCATTTTGCGTAGGCCTGCCTGGAGATCCCGATGATGTCGGCTATATCCTCCTGGGACAGGCCCTTGAGACTGCGAAGCATTATCAGATTATCATTCAGCATTTTTACATTCCCCCTCACGGTATATTTGTTATTAACATTGTAATCTATTGTTGCGCAATGGCAACCAATCATACTTTACATATTTTGCAAATTTATGTTATTTTTAGTTGCAGGCGTATCTCAGCTGCGGCGCATTCACGCTTAACTTTTATTCAGTACTTGTTTTTATTTACCAGCCGCTTAAAATATAATTCAGGCGGAGCGGTTCGCCGAAACGCCGAAACATCAAATATAGATTCCTGGAGGAAAACACAATGACAAATACTGAAAAAGTTTGGGATTACCTTGATAAAACGCAGATCTTTTATGTGACCACGACAGACGGCGACCAGCCTAAATGCAGGCCGTTCAGCTTTAAAATGATGGCAGACGGCAAGATCTATTTCGGCGTCGGCACATTCAAGGATTGTTACAGGCAGCTTGAGAGCAACCCGAAGCTGGAAATCGTCGCTAGCGACGGGAAGGGCTTCCTTCGCTATTATGGCAAGGCTGTCTTCGATGACGACCCGGCGCTGTTCCAGAAGGCCTGCGAGGAAGCCGACTATATTCCGAAAATGTACAATGAAAAGACCGGCCACAGGCTCAGGATGTTCTATCTCGGCGATGCGACTGCCGAGTTCCGCGATCTCGCCGGGATCAGGGAGTCACTGGCTATGTAAACAGCCGCAGGATCAGGCGTCTTCCGGTCTCAGGGCTTTCCGCCCCGGGGCCTGCTATCTGTTTTGTACTGTGCCGGCAGAGATCCCATTATACTTGACAAACAAGCTGTATGTCACTTATAATCAGGCTAACCTCTTTGCTCTGCATTACATTCCGGCTTTGCCGGGATGCGAGATCACCAGTACAAACTGAGCAGGCAGTACCCGCAGGCGGGTAAGATGCCGGGCCGTTCTTTAAAGCGGCAGCAGCGTGTGTATTTTCGCACAGCTGTGGGACAGTTGTATGTTCCATGGCTGTGCTTTTTTTATATAAATTTAAAAATACCATAGCTGCACTTTTTTTTAATACAGTCAGGATACTGCTGTATCATGTACTTCACCTGGCAGCCTATCGACAATACAATTTGCGAAATGAAGCGCGGAAAGGCAAATGTATGACACAGGGAAAGTTGACCAAGAGTGCAAAGTCCAGATCGCAGAGCCGGATGCTGGAGGCAGCGCGCCTCAGTGTCGCTGAGCTTTGCAGCATGTATTCACCGTCAAAGGACGGCCTCTCAGAAGAAGATATCGCAGAGCGGCGCGGGCGCTACGGCAGCAATGAGATTGCCAAAAAGAAAAAGGACAGCATACCCAAGCGTCTGCTGTTCGCATTTGTGACGCCTTTTACTATAGTACTGTTCGTCCTGGCCGGCATCTCCCTTTTCACGGATATCCTGCTGCCGGCGCCGCAGGACAGGAACTACATTACGGTCGTGATGGTGACCCTGATGGTGCTCATCAGCGGCCTGATGACCTTTATCCAGGAATTCAAATCTGAGCGGGCTGCGGAAAAGCTCTCGGCGATGGTAAGGAATACCGCCTCGGTGCTGCGCGGCGGCGGGCAGGTGGAGTGTTCCTTCAGCGAGCTGGTCGTTGGCGACCGGGTCCTGCTCTCATCCGGCGATATGATACCTGCCGACGTGCGCCTGATCTCGACAAAGGATCTGTTCGTCAACCAGTCAGCTTTGACAGGCGAGAGCGCGCCTGTGGAAAAATACCCTGATCCTGACGAAGCAGCGCCGAAGACAGCCATCGAATGCCGCAATCTGGCATTTATGGGCAGCAACGTGCTCAGCGGTACCGCCCAGGCGATCGTGATCTGCACCGGCCGGGAAACCGTGTTCGGCGATATCGCCGAGGATCTCACCGGCAAAAAGGAAAGCACCAGCTTCGACGTCGGCATCAACAAGGTATCCTGGATGCTGATAAAGTTCATACTGGTCATGGCCCCGGCTGTATTTCTCATCAACGGGCTCTTCAAGTCCGGCGAGGGGCGCTGGCTTAACGCTCTGCTCTTCGCCCTGTCCGTGGCAGTCGGGCTGACACCGGAGATGCTGCCGATGATCGTCTCGGCAAATCTGGCCAAGAGCGCCGTGGTGATGTCGCGCAAAAAGGTCATCATCAAGAACCTGGGCTCCATCCAGAATCTGGGCGCGATGGACGTGCTCTGCACCGACAAGACCGGCACGCTGACCGAGGACCGCATCACGCTGGAATACCACTGCAACATCATGGGCAATGAGGACTTGCGCGTGCTCAAGCATGCATTTCTCAACAGCTATTTCCAGACAGGACTCAAAAATCTGATGGATGTGGCCATCATCCGCCACGCTGACGAGGATGAGCTCAAACCTCTGTGCGAGAAATATAAAAAGGTGGATGAGATCCCTTTCGACTTCAGCCGCCGCCGCATGAGCGTGGTGGTGGAGGACCAGACCGGCAAGCGCCAGCTGATCACCAAGGGCGCCATCGAGGAGATGCTCAGCGTCTGCACATTTGCGGAGTATCAGGGACAGGTGCAGCCGATGACTGACCAGCTGCGCGGGATCATCCTGAACAACGCCAATGAGTACAACCGCACTGGTTTCCGCGTGCTGGGCATAGCCCATAAAAAGCCCGCCTTTTCCGGCGACATGGTCCCGCCCGAGGAGGAAAATGACATGGTGCTGCTCGGCTACCTGGCCTTTCTCGATCCCCCTAAGGAATCGGCCTCAGCGGCCATCGCCAAGCTTCATGATCACGGCGTCGACGTGAAGATACTCACCGGCGACAACGACGCGGTATCCCGCCATATCTGCAGCGTGGTCGGCATCAGGACCGATAATATCATGCTGGGTTCAGATGTGGAAAAGCTGTCAGACGCGCAGCTTGCAGAGGAGGCCGACCATGTCAACGTGTTCGCGAAGCTCAGTCCGGACCAGAAGACGCGCATCGTGGCTGCCCTGCGCCGGAACCACACTGTCGGCTTCATGGGCGACGGGATAAATGACGCCGCCGCTATGAAGGCGGCCGACGTCGGCATTTCCGTGGACAGCGCCGTGGATATCGCCAAGGAGTCCGCAGACATCATACTGACGGGAAGAGATCTGAACGTGCTGGAAAACGGCATCATCGAAGGCCGCCGGACCTACGCCAACACTATCAAATATATCAAGCTCACCGCCAGCAGCAATTTCGGCAATATGCTTTCCATCCTGACCGCCAGCGTCTTCCTGCCGTTCCTGCCGATGGTGCCGGTGCAGATACTGATCCTCAACATGATCTATGATATATCCTGCCTCGCGCTGCCATTTGACAATGTCGACGCGGATTACCTGAAGGTACCGCGCAAATGGAACGCGGATTCCATAGGACAGTTTATGCTGCGCATCGGGCCCACCAGCTCGGTGTTCGACATAACGACCTACCTGGTCATGTTCTTTGTCATCTGCCCGAGGATACTTCACGGCTCCTACGCGTCTATGGACCATGCCGGCCAGCTGGCGTTCGCCGCCCTCTTCCAGGCTGGCTGGTTCGTGGAATCCCAGTGGACCCAGACCATGGTCGTCCACTCGCTGCGCACGCGCAGGATCCCCTTCCTGCAGAGCAGCGCCTCACTGCCGGTCTATCTGCTGACAGGCGCAGGCATCCTGGTCAGCACCGCGCTGGCGCTGTTCATCGGATTCGGCTCCGGCCCTCAGCCTCTGGACCCGCTGTATTTCGCCTACCTGGCCGCAGTCGTCGTACTGTACTCACTGCTGGTGGCATTTGCCAAAAATGCTTTCGTGAAAAAATACGGTGAATTGCTGTAAAAAATATGATGAAATTTTCCCAAAAGCTGCGATCTCAGATGAGTTCGCAGCTTTTTTTCCGTGAAATAATGAAAAATATCCGTTATCCTATACCTGCAGCCTGACTTATGCGGGTGTCTGATCAACTTTCACCGCGGTGCACTAGGAAATGCCAAAGTGTATGCCAGATTCATGGACTGCTCAAGAAGCCGCGAATACGGCCGGGTCTGATCACCCTTATATTGCAGGTTCGAATCCTGCCTTACATCCGTCAGGATGTTTGCCAATGGCTTGGATAGCTGCCGCCTCAGGCGGCAGCAGAATGCGCCTTCGGGCGCCGCAGTAAAACAGAAGAAACCTTATCCGGCAGGGAACGCGAAGGATATCCCCGGATACCCGTAACATTCGAAGCAATGCGCAGACGGCTCTGTCCGGAGGCAGATACCGCGCAGGCAGGCAGACGGCCGGGAAGCAGATCCCCCGCCGGCCGCTGGCCGGGAAGCATATTCCCCGCCGGCCGTCAGGCAGCAGGGAAAAGAATCCCCCGCCGGCCGCACTCCCGCGCTTTAAGCCCCCGGCCGCCGTATGGGCATGGATAACGGATCACTGATCAACAGACTGAGGAGGTTTTAGATATAAAAAAAGTCATCATCAACGAGAACCAGAAGGGCTTCCTGTTCAGGAACGGACGCTTTGTCAAGCTGCTGAACGCGGGAAAATACCGCTGCTTCAGGAACAGGGAGATCGAGGTCGTATTCCTGAAATATTCTCTGGCATCCGCCAGATGCGAGCTTGATACTCTGCTCGCCAATACAGAGGTCTCCAGGCTGTGCTCCACTGTCGAAGTCGCCGACCAGCAGCTGGCGCTCCATTTTGTCAACGGCAAATTCGCCGGTGTGCTCACGCACGGCAAATACGCGTTCTGGGCAGTGACGGACCGCCATGATTATCAGCTGGCTGACATCTCCACGCCCGAAGTGACAGATGATGTTCCTCAGTACATTTTCCAGATGCTGCCTGCGGCATTTTACACAAAAATCGAGGTGGCGCAGTATCAGAAGGCACGTCTGTATTTCGACCGCAGGCTCGTCCGCATCCTCGACGCCGGCACCTACTACTTCTGGAAAACCAGCATCCGCACAGACGCTGACCTTGTGGATACCAGGCTCACGCAGATGGAGATCACCGGCCAGGAGATCATGACGCAGGATAAGGTCAGCCTCCGCATCAACTTCGTCTGCAATTACCGCATCACGGACTGCGTGAAGATACTCACGGAGATCGACGATTACGAGGAACAGCTGCACGTCGCCGCACAGCTCGCGCTGCGCGACTTCGTCGGCAGGCAGAGGCTGGACGATATCCTGGCCAGTAAGGACGAGATGTCAAAGTATGTTTTTGAGCGCCTCAGGGCAAAACAGAGCGAGCTCTTTGTGGAGATCACCGACGCCGGCGTCAAAGATATCATCCTTCCCGGGGAGATCCGCGATATCATGAACACAGTGCTGACCGCGGAAAAGAGAGCCCAGGCCAACGTCATCACGCGCCGCGAGGAGGTCGCCTCCACCCGCTCCCTGCTCAACACAGCCAGGCTGATGGATGAGAACAAGACGCTCTACAAGCTGAAGGAACTGGAGCACATCGAACACATCTGCGAAAACGTGGGCAGCATCAACCTTAACGGGAACAGCGATGTCCTCTCCCAGCTGATGAGCCTGATGCGCACAAATGCAGTATCCTGAATATTGAAAAATATGCCTGAATCGAATACAATACAGGTAAGGACCTGCGTAAGTACGCGCCACTATCAGGGAGAAATGGAGGCGATCGGTTTTGGCAGACAATGAAACTGAAAGCGGCAGCTCAGCAGAGGCTTCGAAGATCATTCCTTTTCCGGGAACTTCGAAGCTCTCCGAGAAGCTGAAAAAACTGCGCACGGAGATCTCCATGCTGATCCTTGAGCGTGATGATCTCCTGCTCCAGACCTGCCCGAATATAGAGGCAGCCTATCTGCTGAAGATCGGCGGCCTTGAATACAGCGTGTACTCGGCACAGTGCGATTATCTCCGCCAGAAACGCCGCTTTGAACTTATCGCGGCCAGATACAACCGCGGCGAAAAAGCTGTGCTGAGCGAGATCGAGGCTCAGCTTGATGCTGAATTTGAAGAATACCGGCAAAAGCTCAATGACAGGCTGGATGAGATGAGTGCCGCCGCGCTGCGCAGTCAGAACGCCGCCTTGTCCGGCGCCGATGCCAAAAAGCTGAAATCTTTCTACCGCCGGATCGCCAAGTGCCTGCATCCTGACCTGCACCCTGATATCACAGAGCACGAACTCCGGCTCTTTTTTGCCGCAAAAGAAGCCTACGCAAACGGAGATCTGTCCACACTTTCGGCAATCGCCGAGGCTGCCGAAGGCATTATCCCGGCATTGCCTCCTGAGGAAGACAGTCTGCAGGAACTCAGCAGGCAAAAAGACCACCTCCGGGAAGTGCTGGAACAGCTGAAAAAAGATATTTCTCAGATCAAGAGCAGATATCCCTACACGCTCATGGCGCTGCTGGATGATGAAGTGAAGCTGAACGAATACCGGGCAGAACTGGAAAAATCGCTTAAGGAATATAAGGCCGCGGCGGCGGATTACACGAGGAAGGCCAAGTGGCTGGTATTGTGAGAAATGAGCGCTTATCCCACGGCAACAGCAGCCGCAGATCACGCGCCGATCGCAATAAGGAGATGACAGTAATGGATGAACTGATAAATTCAAAAGTGGGCGGCATCGTAGAACTTATGCATGAAAAAGGCGGTAAAGTGGCGATACCAAAGCCATTTGCGCACGATATCTTCCTGTTTGACACCTACATTGCCGGAACATCGCACATTGAGGGCATCGAGGAGCTGGAGCCCCACATCCAGAACGGCGACCGGCTGAGATTCCTGCGCGAGCCTGATAATCCGTATGACCATGAAGCTATCATGATACAGAATACCGACGGCATAAAGCTCGGCTACGTTCCGCAGAGTGACAACGTCATCTTCGCCCGGCTTATGGACGCCGGAAAGATACTGTTCGGCAGTATCGAAAAAAAGGAGATCCACGGGAGCTGGGTCAAACTGTACATCAAAGTATTTCTGCAGGAATAATGTTATGATATCCTCTTTTCTGATATGAAGTTTTTTCCGTAATTCCAGCATTGACCAATCACTTTTCCTGTGCTGAGATAGCGCGCGTTTTGAAATTCAAACAGAACAGGACTGACCTTTTCGTAATCAATCTTTCCTCTTTCATTCAGATCTTCTTCCTGCACATAGGTATGTACAGGCTTCAGTATATAGTTTGTAAAATTCCCAACCTGGATCTGGTCGATAACTCTGCACGCCATAGATACTGGTGCTTCATCGATAATTGGTGCATTTTCAAGTTCTCCGAAATGATGCTTAAATACATTTGATTTATCTGTCTGTGCTCCTTTTGCTATTCCGCAGTAATCCGCGGCTTCAAGCATAGACTGATTCACAAGGCTGACAGACACAGTTCTGTTTTCTCTGATTCCCTTGTTTGAGAACTCATGTACATTATCCACGCTGATCAGAAACGCGCCATGCTCAACTACGCCTACATGAGCGATGGTCAGGAAATTAACCCGTTCATCCACAACTGTCCCTACTACTGTTACCGGTGTTACATATAATCCCATTACTGCTCCAATTTCCTTCTGCATTCTTTTCTCCATTCTGCCGTTTTCGGCATATACTAAATAAAATATAATACTTGCTCTTGATATTACAAATATAATCATCTAATATCTAATTAGCAAGAATGCACTTTTTTGTAATATAGTATCTAAAATGAAACTATATGATCAGGTGGAGGGCGAACACATGGAAGCTGTCTATAACTGTCCCGTAGAAGCAACTATCAGCCAGATAGGTGGAAAATATAAAGCGATCATCCTGTATCACTTAATCCAGGATCATGTTCTGCGATTCAATGAACTGCAGAAATATATACCACAGGCAACAGCAAAAATGCTCACGCAGCAGCTGCGTGAGCTGGAGCATGATGGTCTTATCCATCGCGAGGTTTATCCTGTTGTCCCTCCCAAAACTGAATATACTCTCACTGAACGAGGCAAGACACTGACACCAGTCATTAATGACATCTGCCAATGGGGACGCAGCTACATGGCCGGTACCTTCAGGGAATAAGATCCGCATATTTCATATTTTTATACTTATACACAACAGGCAACATTAAAAAAGAGCCATCACTGCGGCAATTTTATAGCTGTAATGATGGTCCTTTATGGTATTTAAAAATTTCAGCAATCAGTGATTTTTTATCTCATTGATTATAAGCTCTGATACTTCTGCTTCATTAAACTCCATGAGCCAGTGTCCCGCGTTAAGCTCCTTAAATTCATAATCTCCCTTCATGTATGAGTGGTTCTTCTCTACTCCCGCGCGTCCTATAGCAAGGTCCTGATTGCCCCATATAAATAATGTTGGTGTCGTCACATCATGGTAGTCAATTCCTGTATTTACTGAAAAGAGCGCGCGATACCAATTCACAGCCGCTGTCAGTGCGCCTGCTGTTTTGAATATTCCCATATACTCATTTACAGTCCTGTCGTCAAACCAATCCCAGAGTTTTTTCAATATTGCGTAATCATTTGCCGCAAGCATTTTCTCCGGAAGTCCCGGCTCCTGAAAATGTTTCACATACGCGCCTTTTTGCTGCTGTTCCGGATCATTATTTATTGCCCAATAATACGCAGGCCAATACGGTACTGATAAAGCCGTCCACGATTTTATCAATTCAGGATGCATTGCCACTGTTGTCCATCCGACTACCGCGCCAAAGTCATGTCCGACAAGATGAAATTGCCTGTCAGATCCAGCATTCTCCGCAAACGAAACAACATCCTCCGCGAGTATATTTACAGCATAAGCCTCATATCCGTCGGGTCTCGCCCCCTCGGAATATCCTCTCTGATCCGGTGCCAGGCATCGATATCCCATATCAGACAGCTTGTCCATTGTCTTTTCCCAGATGATCGAACATTCAGGGAAACCATGCAATAAAATAACAAGTTCTCCATGGTTATCCATTCCTGCTTCTCGAACTGTGTATGTCATGCCATTCATCTGTATCTCTTTTTTCTCTACATTCATATAATTCATGCTCTCCTTCCTGTTGACTCAGAAACCAAAACTCTTTACACTACAAAGTGTAGCACATAAAGAAAGGTTCTATACGAGACAAAAAGGGGGAGCCTGTCCATGAATCCGCATAAAGAAGAACATCATGAAGTCGTTGCCGCCATTGAAGAAGCCCTGGCGTTCCTGATCGATAAAAAAGAATTTTCTGAAATAACGATCAGTGAACTTGTTAAAAAAGCCGGTATCGCACGATCCACTTTCTATCGAAACTACGAAAGCAAGGAAGACATCATCCGCTCATCTATTAAAAGAACACTTCTGGAATTTGATGAACAGTATACGCCAAAAACCATTGATGAACGCTATGAAACAGAATATATTCTCGAGGTCTGGGACTATATCATCAAATACAATCAGCAGATCCGACGTATCAACAAGGCAGGTCTCTCAAATATTTATCTTGATGAATTCAACCAGCATCTGCTGCGTATTTATAAAAACAGGCCACTGAGTCTGCAGGATAAGATTCGGCTTTTCGGTCTGGCAGGAGCGCAGTATAATATCATATTCAATCTCGCCCTTAAAACTGACAGCAAGATCGATATTCAGAAATTTGAATTCAAAGTCCAGAGTTCAAATAGCGATATTTTCGAGCGTGTGATAGAAATTCTGTAAATAAATTCTAATAATCAGTCTTCTATGGTAAAATCAAATAACCATAGGAGGCTGATTTTTTATGGCTGGAAAGAAAAAAGAAGTGTACAAGGTCAAAC
>Ga0160425_1000356_pt1 | contig 69985 bp, 72 predicted proteins | sample BioMet8_FD_108193 | JGI IMG/M metagenome (GOLD analysis project Ga0160425, IMG submission 108193) | Microbial communities from bioreactor (seeded with sewage sludge) at Lawrence Berkeley National Lab, California, USA - Biofuel... | ecosystem: Engineered > Bioreactor > Anaerobic > Unclassified ...
TATTTAGTTTATTATATAATAATCGCTATCGTTTATCAACGCTTTCCTGCTTTTCAAAATTTTCGGTTTTTTGTAAAAATTCGCTTGCAATTTCTCAATTTATCTGCTATTATATCAAATGCTTGCGGTAGTAAGCAAAGAGTAAGTCACAGCAAGGAGGTGCAACGGATGGCTAAGTGCGAGTTTTGCGACAAGGGCATGACCTTCGGTATTAAGGTTTCCCACTCCCACAGACGTGCCAATCGTCCCTGGAAGCCCAATGTCAAGCGTGTAAAGGCAATTATCAATGGTACGCCCCGCCATGTATATGTTTGTACCCGGTGTCTGCGTTCTGGCAAAGTTACCAGAGCGGTCTAACTTGGACAAGCAGAAGCCCTGTGCCTCGGCACGGGGCTTTTTCTCTATCCTATTTTTTCAGGAGATATGGTTATGATTACCCTTGAAGATTTTGAAAAAGTGGAGTGGCGTGTGGGAACCATCACCGCCGCGGCGGATAACAAAAAAGCCCGCCACAGCGCCTATGCCCTCACCATCGACTTTGGGCCGGAGTTCGGCGTGAAAAAGTCCTCGGCGCAGATCACGGACCTCTATCAGCCCGAGCAGCTGGTGGGGCGGCAGGTGATCTGCTGCGTCAATCTGGCACCCATGCACATCGGCTCCGTGAAAAGCGAGGTGCGGATCCTGGGCGCGGATTCCCCCGGCGGCGTGGTGCTGCTGCGCCCCGACGAAACCGTGGAAAACGGCGCGCGTATTTATTGAACCCAAAAGAAAAGACCGGAACAGCGGTGATTTTTCACCCGGCTGTTCCGGTCTTTTTACGGCTTTATGACTGTTTTGAGAAATTTTCTGTTTTTCCCTTCTTCTTCACCGGCATGGGGATCTGAGCCAGTACCACGGCCACCAGCATCAGCACACAGCCCACATATTCACGCCCGGACATATGCTCGTGGAGCAGCACCGCGCCGGCCAGCGTGGCAAACACGGATTCCAGACTCAGCAGCAGCGACACCACCGTGGGATTGGAATCCTTCTGTGCCAGAATTTGCAGCGTATAGGCAACGCCGCTGGAAAAGACGCCCACATACAGGATAGGCCAGATGCACTGCATGATGGCCGCCATGGAGGGGTGTTCAAAGATCGCCATACCGATGGCCGACCACACCATAGCCACAAAAAACTGGCCGCAGCTCAAGGCCACGCCATCCACCTTCTGCGTGAAATGGTCGATCACCAGAATGTGCAGCGAATACACGATGGCGCACAGAAACACCAGGAAATCACTGGGGGCAATGGTGAAGTCCGCTTTTACGCACAGGCAATAAAGCCCCGCCACCGCGATCATCACACTGACCCATACGGAGATGGGCACTTTTTTCTTGAGGAAAAGGCCCAAAATCGGCACGATCACAATATAAAGCGCCGTGATAAAGCCTGTTTTGCCCGCCGAGGTTTCCGCAATACCCGCCTGCTGCAAATTGGAGGCCACTGCCAGCGCGGTGCCGCAGCAAAGACTGCCCAGCAGCAGATTCTTCCGGCGGCGCTTCTTCTCCTCGTCCGTCACTTCCTCCGCCTCAGCGGCCAAAGGCTTTTTATTCCGAATCAGACGGAACACCTGCAGGCCCAGCAGCAGCACCACAAAGGCGATCATGGAACGCACCGCGTTGAAGGTCATGGGCTCCACAAACTCTGTACTGACGCTCTGCGCTACAAACGCCGTGCCCCAGATCAGCGCTGCCAGAACAGGAAATACCACCTGACGAAGTTGATTGTGTTTCATTGTTCTCTTTCTCTTTCCTAATATAGTGTTAAGTGAATTCACCTTTCAGCAATTGGGTAACAGCTATTTAATCAGGAATCTTCCTCGCCCTTCTGTCGGATGGACAAAATGATGGGAGTTCCCTCCAGGCCGAACACACCCCGGATCTGGTTTTCCAGATACCGCTGGTAGGAAAAATGGAACAGCCGCTTGTCATTGCAGAACACGACAAAATGCGGCGGGCGAATGGCAACCTGTGTCATATAATAGATTTTCAGGCGGCGGCCCTTGTCCGTGGGCGGCTGCACCCGGGTCTGGGCATCGGCCAGGACACTGTTGAGCATACCGGTGGTGATGCGGGTGGCGGCCTGGTTGTTCACATAGTTGATGAGTTCAAAAAGGCGGTTCACCCGCTGACCCGTCAGAGCTGAAATGAACACAATGGGCGCGTAGGTCATATAACTCAGGTCGCGGCGGATATCCTCCCGCATACGATCCATGGTTTTGTCGTCTTTTTCCACCAGATCCCACTTGTTCACGACGATGATACAGGCTTTTCCCGCTTCGTGTGCCAATCCGGCCACCTTGGTATCCTGCTCTGTAACCCCGTCCTGCGCGTCGATCATGATCAGGCATACGTCCGAGCGCTCAATGGCCATGGTGGCCCGCAGAACACTGTATCTTTCAATGTTGTCGTCCACTTTGGACTTCTTGCGCATACCGGCGGTATCAATAAAGTTGTATGTGCCGGTTTCATTTTCAAAATAGGAGTCGATGGCATCGCGGGTGGTGCCCGCCACATCGCTGACGATCACCCGCTGTTCCCCCAGGATCTGGTTGGTCAGCGAAGATTTGCCCACGTTGGGCTTGCCGATGATGGCCACCTGCACCACGTCGTCCTCTTCATCCGACGTGTCCTCAGGGGGAAAATATTTCACGCAGGCGTCCAGCAGATCGCCGGTGCCGTGGCCGTGAACGGCAGATACCGCAATGGGATCGCCCAGTCCCAGATTATAAAACTCGTAAAACTCCGGGTCCGGCGCACCGGTGGAATCCATCTTGTTCACCGCCAGCACAATGGGCTTTTTCGACCGCTGGAGCATCCCCGCCACTTCCTGATCCGCCGCCGTCATGCCGGTGCGGATATCCACCACCAGCACGATGACCGTGGCATTGTCGATGGCGATCTGCGCCTGCTCGCGCATAAAGGAGAGCAGCTGATTATCGGAGTTGGGCTCGATGCCGCCGGTGTCTACCAGGGAAAATTTGCGGCCGTTCCAGTCGGTTTCACCGTAAATCCGGTCGCGGGTCACGCCGGGCGTATCCTCCACAATAGAGAGGCGCCGCCCGATCAGCTTATTAAACAGCATGGACTTTCCCACGTTGGGGCGGCCCACAATGGCCACAATGGGTTTTGACATATCTATACCTCCTGCTCAAAGAGCAAATCCAGCAGGCTGAAGCCGTCTGCCTCCGCCACCTGCACCGGGCGTCCAATGGCCGCCTCCAGCTCCGGAATGGTCACATCGTCCAAAAAGACGTTCTGGCTGTACCGCAGCATATTGTGGGTGATCAGCACCCTGTCCCCCAGCTTCCGCGTGCGCAGCTGGGCCTTCAGATCCTGTCCGGTCACCAGACCCGCCACGTCGATGCTGTGGCCGAAGAAATCATTGTCGATACCGACCACTTCCCCTTCCAGCGCCGGGTACTTGGCCTTGGCGGCGGACACCAGTTCGGATAAAAACGGCGCTGCCGACCTTCCTGTGGCAATTGTAAAGGATTTATACTTGCCAGACGGATTTAAGTCCTCCAGGCCCCGCATAAACTCCGACATCAAAGAGCGCAGCATTCCTACGCCGTTTTCCAACTGGTGGTACTCCTCATAATAGGGTTCTTCCGGCAGCGCCCGACCCGCCTTGATAAACAGCTCATCTGCACAAAAAAAGAGGCGGGTGCCAAAACGTTCCTTACATTTGCGGCCATATTCGTCGGCAATGTCGATGATCTCGCCCGCGGTTTCGGCATCCACTGCACGCAGCTGCGAAAGGCCTTTCCGATACTTTGTCAGACCCACCGGTACCACGGAGCAGCTGGCAAATCCCATTTCCAGCAGATCGGCCATGGTGCGCCGCAGATGATCGCCGTCGTTCCAGCCGGGGCAGACCACGATCTGTCCGTTCATCACGATGCCGGCTTCGCCAAAGGCGCGCATATAGGCCAGGCTCTGTTTGGCTTCCCTGTTGCCCAGCATGGTGCAGTGCAGCTGCGGATCGGTGGTATGCACCGATACGTTGATGGGGCTGATCCGCAGGTCGATGATCCGCTGCGCCTCCCGGGGCGAGATGTTGGTCAGCGTAATATAATTGCCCAGCAGAAATGAAAGCCGGGCATCGTCATCCTTGAAATACAGCGTGTCGCGCATATGGGGCGGCATCTGATCCACAAAGCAAAAAATGCAGTGGTTGGAACAGGGACGGGGTTCATCCATCAGATAGGTGTCAAAATTCAGTCCCAGATCCTGTCCTTCCGGCTTGGTCACCGTCAAATGCCGGCACTCCCCCGCTCCGTTTTGCAGCACGAGCTCGCAGCGGGGATCGTAGCCGTAAAAGCGATAATCCAATACGTCCAGGATCTCATGGCCGTTGATGGAAACTAATTTTTCACCCGCCGCTGTGCCGGCCCGGAGCGCCGGGCTTCCGGCATCGACGGAGGTAATCACTGTACTCATGGTAACTCCTTTTCGTGTAGCGGTATTCTCATTATAGCCAGAAACCGCCTCTATGGCAACAAAAAAGTAAGGAGGGAAGAAAAGTCTTCCCTCCTAACAAGGACACACGATCACTTACCAGCTGCCACGGATTTGACGACCTTGACCTCACGGCCATTATAGGTACCGCATTCCGGGCACATTCTGTGGCTCAGATGCAGCGCGCCGCACTTCGGACACGCCACCAGACCGGGAGTCGCCAGCTTCCACACGGAACTGCGTCTCTTATTGCGTCTTTGTTTGGATACTTTCCCCTTAGGTACTGCCATTGTTGACACCTCCTTGGTCTTAACTGCCTGAGCAGTAATTCATTCATAAAATCAGGGTTGGTCGGCATCGGGCTCCAGAAGCTTTGCCAGCGAGGCAAGACGGGGATCAATCTCCTTCTTGCACCGGCAGGGGCCATCGTTCAGATTGGCGCCGCAGCGAAAGCAAAGACCCTTGCAGTCCTCCGAACACAACATTTTTGTGTCCATGCCGAGAATGAACGCTGTTCTCGCCAACTCGTCCAAGTCCACTTCGCCGTTTTCCAGCAGTACAATCTCGTCGCTCTCCTCGCTCTCCCGTTCCTCCGCCAGATAGCACTGGTAAGAAACAGACTGAGGACGGGTAAACTCTTTTGCACACCGGTCGCATACGCAGTGAAGCGTGGTATGTGCCTGAAGGGACAAAACCAGGACACCGGCCTCATTGTTCACCTCGCCGTCCACAACGACAGGCTCTTTCACCGGATATCCACCGTTGAATGACAGGTCCGACAGATCCATTTCAAAATGGAACGGCACCCGCGCATCAGGGGTATGAAGGATTTTGTTAACGTTCAAGCGCATAGTACACCTCGTAATGACACGAGTAGTATTATAGTGGATAAAAAAAGACTTGTCAAACACTTTCTTACAAATCTTTTGACTTTTTTTATAAAACAAGTAGAATAGAAACAGATCGATAAAAAGGAGATTTTTTATGCAGGAGCTTTCCATTGGTAAAAATGACGCTGGGCAGCGTCTGGACCGCTTTGTGGCCAAATCGCTGCCGCTGCTGCCCCCTGCCCTGCTGCAAAAATATATCCGCATCAAGCGTATCAAAGTCAACGGCCAGAGGGCCGAACGCGACCTCCGGCTGCAGGAGGGCGACGTTTTGCAGCTTTACATCAACGACGAATTTTTTGAAAAGCCCCGGGAGGAAAATCTTTTTCTGACGCTTTTCAAGCCTCAGCTGGACATTGTCTATGAGGACGAGAACATTCTGCTGGTGAACAAGCGCCCCGGCATGGTGGTCCACGCCGACGAAACGGAAAAGGTGCAGACCCTTATCAATCATATTCAGGCATACCTCTACCAGAAGCGGGAGTGGAATCCCAGGTGGGAAAACGCTTTCACCCCGGCTCTTTGCAACCGTATCGACCGCAACACCGGAGGCATCGTGATCGCCGCCAAAAATGCCGAGGCACTGCGCATCATCAATGAAAAGATCCGGGACAGAGAAATTGAAAAGCACTACCTGTGCATTACCCTGGGCACACCGCAGCCTCCGCAGGGGAAAATCGAATGTTTCCTTCTAAAAGATGAGAAGAAAAAAGAGGTGGCCGTCTACCACCGCCCTGTTCCCGGCGGCAAAACCGCAGCGACGCTCTACCGCACACTGGAAACCCGGGGCGAGCTGGCACTGGTGGAGGTGGAACTGCTCACCGGGCGCACCCATCAGATCCGTGCATCCTTTGCCGACCTGGGACACCCCCTGCTGGGCGACGGCAAATACGGTATCGGCGCAAAAAACAGGCAGTACGGAGAAACACGTCAGGCGCTATACTCCTATCGGCTCACCTTTTCCTTCACCTCCGACGCCGGTATTTTAAACGGCCTTTCGGGTAAAACTTTTCAAGTGGAGCACGTCCCCTTCCGGGAAAAATATTTTCCCCAAAAAAGCCTGTAAAAGCCCTTGCGGTACAACGGATTTCTCCCCCTTTTTCATTTTGGGGAACAAAGGGAAAATTGTTGTTGACATTTCCTGATAAGTTATATATATTGGTATCTGCCAAATTTCAACGAAAAAGCAGGTTCAACGGAACACAATTGACAGAGAGAAGAGGTAATCTTTATTTAAGAACGGGGGAGGATAAATGTCCAAAGAGTTAATTCGCCTGCAGGATCTCTGCATGGCGTTTGACGACGAGCTGGTTCTCGATCATTTAAACCTTTATATCAAGGATTCAGAGTTCCTCACACTGCTGGGCCCCAGCGGCTGTGGCAAAACCACAACCCTGAGGATTATCGGCGGCTTCGCGACGCCTACGTCCGGAGTCGTTACCTTTGACGGTGTGAGGATTAATGATGTCCCGCCGCATAAACGGCAGATCAACACCGTGTTTCAAAAATACGCCCTGTTTCCGCATCTGGACGTGTTTGAAAACATCGCTTTCGGTCTTCGGATCGCCAAAGTATCCGAAAAGGAGATCAAAGAGCGCGTTATGGACATGCTGTCGGTGGTGTCCCTGAAGGGATTTGAACACCGACGTGTTGATCAGCTCTCCGGCGGCCAGCAGCAGCGCGTGGCCATCGCCAGAGCCCTGGTCAACCAACCGAAGGTTCTTTTGCTGGACGAGCCTTTGGGCGCTCTTGATCTGCGTCTGCGTAAGGATATGCAGAATGAACTCAAACGCATTCAGCAGCAGACGGGCATCACTTTTATATATGTTACCCACGATCAGGAAGAAGCGCTGACCATGTCCGACACGGTGGTCGTCATGGACAAGGGCCGTATTCAGCAGATCGGAACGCCAGAGGATATTTACAACGAGCCGAAGAATGCCTTCGTGGCTGACTTCATCGGCGAATCCAACATCCTCGACGGCGTTATGCATCAGGATTATGTGGTGGAATTTTTCAACCGCAAGTTCAAGTGCCTGGACAAGGGTTTTGCCCCCATGGAACCGGTGGATGTGGTCATCCGGCCCGAGGACATTGAAATCGTCCCCGCCGACAAGGGCCGTCTGGCCGGCACCGTCACTTCCGTCACCTTTAAGGGCGTTCATTACGACACCATTGTGGATTTTAAGGGTTACAAATGGCTGATCCAGACCACCGACTACCACGAGGTAGGCGAAGTCATCGGCATCATTCTCAATCCCGATGATATCCACATCATGAAAAAGAGCGAGTATTCCGGCCTGTTCGGCGACTACAGTTCTTATTCTGCGGAGTACGATGAGATCAACGATCCCGACTTCGCCGAGGAGGACGAGGAGGACGCTGACGATGAAAACTAAAACGCCGGCAATCCCCTATGTGGTCTGGATGGCCATCTTTGTGGTGATTCCCCTCTTTTTGATCGTCGTTTACGCCTTTACAAATTTTGACGGGCACTTTACACTGGAGAATTTCAGCAATATCGACGTCTTTTTGCAGGTGTTCGGCAACTCTTTGTGGCTGGCGTTTATTGCCACTGTCATCTGTCTGCTGATCGCCTATCCCTTTGCTTACCTGCTGGCGCAGGAAGGTCCCATTTTCCGCAAGGTCGCCATGCTGTTCATCATGCTGCCCATGTGGATGAATTTCCTGCTGCGCACCTACGCCTGGATGTCCATTCTGGAAAACAACGGTTTTTTGAATCAGTTTCTGGGTCTTTTCGGCATCGCCCCGCTGCATCTCATCAATACGGACGGCGCCGTGGTGCTGGGCATGGTTTACAATTTTCTGCCCTTCATGATCCTTCCGATCTTTTCGGTCATTGAAAAACTGGACAACCGTTACATCGAAGCGGCCCAGGATCTGGGTGCCAACCGGCGCGATACTTTCCGGCGGGTTATCTTCCCGCTGTCCCTGCCCGGTGTACTCTCCGGTGTGATGATGGTGTTTATTCCCTCCATCAGCACCTTCGCCATCTCCAAGCTGCTGGGCGGCGGTCTGTCTTTCCTGCTGGGCGACCTCATCGAAATGCAATTTCTGGGCTCCGCCTACAACCCCCATCTGGGCAGCGCCATCTCGCTGATGATGCTGGCCCTGGTGGTGATCGCCATGCTGATCATGAACCGCTTCGGCGACGGTGAAGAAGGGGCGGTGATCATGTGATGAAGCAGAAATCACCCGCACTGTCCCGCGTCTTTAACGGGCTTGTTTTTCTCTTTCTTTATCTGCCTATCGTCGTGCTGATCATTTTCTCGTTCAATGACTCCAAGAGCCGCACCGTCTGGTCGGGTTTTTCCTTCCACTGGTATACGGAGCTGTTTCACGACGACGAAATTCTGTCGGCTTTCAGCACCACGCTGACGGTGTCGGTATTGGCTTCCGTGATTGCCACCATTCTGGGTACTGCGGCAGCCATCGGATTTTTCTCCATGAAGCGCCGTCCCCGTCACCTGCTGATGACCATCAATAACATTCCCATGACCAACGCCGACATCATCACCGGTGTTTCTCTGATGCTACTGTTCGTGTTCACGGGGAACCTGCTGGGCTTTTCTCTGGGCTTCGGCACCCTTTTGGTGGCCCATATCACCTTTAATATTCCCTATGTGATACTGGCCGTCATGCCCAAGCTCCGGCAGCTGGATCCCAATCTGGGCGAGGCCGCGCTGGATCTGGGGGCCACCCCCTGGCAGGCTTTCTGGAAAGTACTGATGCCTGAGCTGCGGCCCGGCATCTTCAACGGTCTGCTCATCGCCTTTACCCTGTCCATTGACGACTTTGTGATTTCCTACTTCACGGCCGGCTCGGAAGTGTCCACCCTGGCCATGCAGATCTATGCCATGACCCGCAAGCGGATCAGTCCCGAGGTCAACGCCCTGTCCACCATTTTGTTCCTCACCGTGCTGATACTTCTCATTATCGTGAACCTGCGGGAAGTACGCCAGCAGCAGGCCAAGGACAGACAACTCCGCGCCCTGCACAAGGACGCGGCCAAGTGAGGAGGGCGACATGAAAAAAATTACAGCGATCTGTCTGGCTCTCCTTATGCTCCTTCCCCTTTTTGCCTGCGGGCAGAAGGAGGAAAATGTGGTCAACGTTTACAACTGGGGCGAATATATTGACGAATCCATCTTTGACGATTTTGAGGCGCAAACCGGTATTCGTGTTAACTACAATACCTTCGCCAGCAATGAAATGCTCTACTCCACCCTGAAAAGCGGCGGCAGCAGCTATGACGTCGTTATTCCTTCCGACTATATGATCGCCCGGATGATCGATGAAAATATGCTTCTGCCTCTGGACTTCAGCCAGATTCCCAATATGGCCAACATGGATGCGCAGTATCTGCATCTGGAGTACGACCCACAGCAGCTTTACACCGTTCCCTATATGTGGGGCGTTACCGGCATCATCTACAACACCACCATGGTGGATCAGCCCATCACCAGCTGGATGGATCTTTTCAACACGGATCTGACCGGCCAGGTGCTGATGTTCGATAACCCCAGGGATGCCATCGGCATCGCGCTCAAGGCACTGGGTTATTCCTTCAACACCACCAATCAGGAGGAGATCTCTCAGGCTGCAGACCTTCTGATCCAGCAGAAGGAAAAGGGGCAGGTACAGGCTTATGTCATGGATCAGATTTTTGACAAAATGATCAACAACGAGGCGGCCATCGGCACCTATTACGCCGGCGACTACCTCACCATGTCGGAGGAAAACCCTGATCTGGCCTTCTGCATTCCTTCTGAAGGGGCCAACCTGTTTGTGGACGCCATGTGCGTTCCCACCTGCTGCGAGAACTACGACAACGCCATGGCTTTCATCAACTTCATGTGCCAGAACGACATTGTTTTGCGCAACTGCGATGAAATCGGATATTCCACCCCTTCGGCCACGGCTCTGGAAGAGATGGATCCGGAGATGGCGGAGAATCCTGTCGCGTACCCCCCTGCCGACGTTCTGGATACCTGCGAGGTCTATGGCGGACTTCCCTCCTCCACGCTGTCGTTCTACGACCATGAATGGATTCGCATCTGCCTCGCCAAAGTGAAAGTTCACTGAAAGGAAACAATCGCATGCTTGGAAAGAAATTTACCGTTGAAAAAACCGTGACGGCCGACATGACCGCCAAAGCCATCGGCTCCGGCGGGCTGGAGGTCTTCGGCACTCCCTTTATGCTGGGTATGATGGAAAATGCCGCCATGTGCTGCCTGCAGGATGATCTGGCCGAAGGCAGCGGCACCGTAGGCATCCATCTGGATGTGAGTCATGTGGCTCCCACTCCCGTGGGCATGAAGGTGCGCGCTGTGGCGGAGGTGATCCACATTTCCGACAATGGCAAGGTGGTGGATTTTCGTGTCACCGCCTACGATGAGGTGGGGCTGATCGGAGAAGGTATTCACCAGCGCGCCATTATTGACAATGCACGTTTTTTCAAAAAGTGTCAGGAAAAAGCGGCCAGATAAAATGAAAAACAAGGCGGTATCCCAAAGGGGATACCGCCTTGTTTTTCATAGCGACTTCTTTTGCTTCCTGCATGTCAGTAACGCAAAATGGTCCCATATTCGTCTGTTAAGGCAAATACGGGGCCATTTTGTGTTGATAGATCAGAAAAATGTGATCTGGCTGGTTTCCGCCATACCTGCAAAGGCGCCCAGCGCCTTGAGCTGCTCAATATGCGTTTTGGAAAGCTTATTGCAGCAGGCGGCAAATTCCTCTACGGAGATAAAGCTCTTTCCCTCGCGCTGTTCCACTGTGGCCACCGCCGCAGCTTCACCCAGGCCATGCACCGTCACAAAAGGCGGCAGCAAACCGTTTTCCGTGATGACAAACCGGGTGGCGTCGGAATGGTAAATGTCAATGGTGTCAAAATGGAAACCGCGGAGATAGAACTCATAGCAAACCTCCAGCGTCACCATCAGATCCTGTTCCACCGCCGAAGCATCTTTGTTGTTCTCAATTTCGCGGATCTTCTTTTTCACCGCGTCTTTCCCCGCACAGCAGTACTCCGCGTCAAAAGCCTTGGCCCGAATGCTGAAAAAGGTGGCATAAAACGCCAGAGGCTCGTGAACCTTGAACCAGGCAATACGGAAGGCCATGGTCACATAGGCCACTGCGTGAGCCTTGGGAAACAGATAGCCGATTTTGGCCAGAGATTCAATGTACCAGTCCGGCACCTTGTGGGTGCGCATGGCGTCCTCCCACCCCGGCTCAAAGCCCTTCTTCTTCACCTTTCCTTTTCGGACGGCTTCCATGATTTTAAAGGACATCTTCGGCTCCATTCCCATGGACATGAGATAGAGCATGATGTCGTCACGGCAGCCCACCGTCTGCAAAACGGTGGCGGTTCCGTCCAGGATCAGGTCGCGGGCGTTGCCCAGCCACACATCTGTGCCGTGAGAAAAGCCGGAAAGCCGCACCAGGGTGTTGAAATCCTTGGGCTGGGTATCCATCAGCATGCCGCGGGTAAAACGCGTGTTGAATTCCGGAATGGCCACGGCGCCCGTCGGACCCAACAGGTCATCATTTTCAAAGCCCAACACCTTGGAGGATGTAAAAATGCTCATGGTGCCGGGGTCATCCAGCGGAATTTTCCGGGCATCCACCTTTGTGAGATCCTCCAGCATACGGATCATGGTGGGATCATCGTGACCCAGCATATCCAGCTTCAGAAGGTTGTCTTCCATGCAGTGGTATTCAAAATGAGTCGTGATGGTGTCGGAATCCGCTGCGTCTGCCGGATGCTGTACCGCCGTGAAATCCTCCACGTCCATATCGTCCGGTACCACCACCAGACCGCCGGGGTGCTGTCCGGTGGTACGCCGCACACCCACGCAGCCCTGCGTCAAACGGTTCAGTTCTGCGTTGCCGGCCTCCAGACCCCGCTCCTCCATGTATTTCTTTACATAGCCGAAAGCAGTCTTGTCCGCCAGCGTACCGATGGTGCCGGCGCGGAACACCTGCGTTTCGCCAAACATCTCAATAGCGTGGCGGTGCGCCCTGGCCTGGTATTCTCCGGAAAAGTTCAGATCGATATCGGGCACCTTGCCGCCGCCGTAACCCAGGAAAGTTTCAAAAGGAATGTCAAAGCCATCCTTGTCGTACCTGGTACCGCAGACAGGACACACCTTATCCGGCATATCGGCGCCGCAGCCATAACTGCCGTCGGTGACAAATTCGGTGTTTTTGCACTTCGGGCAGCGATAATGGGGCGGCAGAGAGTTGACTTCTGTGATGCCCGACATATACGCCACCAGCGAGGAGCCCACAGAACCCCGGGAACCCACCAGATAGCCATTTTCCAGCGACCGCTGTACCAGCTTTTGGGCGCTCATGTACACCACGTCGTACTTGCCCAGAATACTGCCCAACTCCACGTTCAGGCGGTCCACGATCAGCTGCGGCGGGTTGTCGCCGTACAGCTCATGACAGCGATCCCAGACGCGGCTGTTCAGTTCCTGTTCCGAGTTTTCAAGGCGCGGCGGAAACAGCTGTCCCGGCGGAAGCAGTTCGATCTCTTCCACCAGATCCGCTATCTTCCGGGTATTGGTCACCACGACCTCTTTCGCCTTTTTCTCACCCAGATAGCTGAATTCCTTCAGCATCTCATCGGTGGTCTTGAAATAAATGGGCAGCGGCTGATCGGCGTCTGCAAATTTCTTGCTGGCCAGCAGAATATGGCGGTACACCTCATCCTCCGGTTCCTGAAAATGCACGTCGCCGGTGGCACAGACGGGCTTTCCCAATTCTTCGCCCAGTTTCACAATGGTGCGATTAAAGTCCCGCAGTTCCTCTTCTGATTTCACATCGCCGGAACGCAGCATAAACATATTGTTGCAGGTAGGCTGGATCTCCAGATAGTCGTAAAACGAGGCAATCCGCCGCAGTTCTGCCCAGTCCTTGTGATCCGCCACTGCGCGGAACAGTTCGCCCGCCTCACAGGCAGAGCCAATCAGCAGGCCTTCCCGATGAGTCACCAGTTCCGTCTTTGGAATAATGGGCACGCGCTTGAAATACTTCAGATTGGAAGCGGAGATCAGTTGATACAGGTGCTTGAGTCCCATCTTATTTTTGGCAATAATAATAATATGCTTGGGGAACCGGTTGGATTTGCTGCCTTTGGGGCGCAGCTTCAGCATCTCTCCATTGATCTGCTGCAGAAAATGTACGTCCCGCTCTTCCAGCATTTTAAAAAAAGGTATCAGCATATACGCCACCATGGCGGCATCGTCCGACGCCCGGTGGTGATTAAAGGCCGGCAGCTTCAAATACTCGGCCACAATATCCAGTTTGTATTTTCCCAGATCCGGCAGCAGGTTTTGCGCCAGGATCAGGGAGTCGATATAGGTGGGGTCAAAGGGCAGCTCCGCCTTCCGGCAGCCGGCCCGGATAAAGCCGATGTCGAACTCGGCGTTATGCGCCGCCAACGGGCGATCTCCTGCGAAGGCCAGAAACGACGTCAGCGCCTCTTTCAGCGACGGCGCGCTCCTGAGCATTTCGTCGGTGATTCCGGTAAGACCGATGATCTCCGGCGTCAGGCGACGGTTGGGGTTCACAAAAGTCTGAAACCGATCGGTGACCTTTCCGTTTTTCAGCACCACAGCGCCAATCTCCGTAATGGCCTCCTGCGTCACTTTCAGCCCGGTGGTTTCAATGTCAAAGCACACAATCTCATCGGAAAACGGTTGCTCCCGGGAACCGTGTACCGCAATGCGATCATCCAGATTGTTGACAAAATAGCCCTCAACGCCGTAAAGTATTTTTATTTTACCCTTGGCCGTATGCCAGGCGTCGGGGAAAGACTGAGCCACGCCGTGGTCGGTAATGGCAATAGCCGGATGGCCCCAGCTGATGGCCTGCTTAATGACGCTTTCCGTGTTGGTCAGTGCATCCATGTTGGACATCTGGGTATGGAGATGCAGTTCCACGCGCTTCTCTTCCGCCGTGTCCTTGCGTCCCTCATGAGTCACCACATTGATGTTCTGAGGGTTGAGCTGCATATCGCGCCCGTCGCGGGTCAGTTCCATGACCCCCTGCACCCGCAGCCACATGCCGGCCTGAACGGCTTCTTTAATGGGGTCGGCCTCCTTGGTCTGTAAATATTTGCGGACAGTAACGGAATTTTGAAAATCCGTCATGTCAAAGGTCAGGCACCACACGCCGGGGCGGCGGGTTTCATAGCATTCGGAAGAAAAGACTTTTCCTTCCACGACAACACCGCCCATTTTGGGATTCAAGCCCGTCATAGAAACCGGATTGCCGCGGATCTCGCGGCCCATCAGTATGGCACCGGGCTCCGCTTTTCCGCCGTCTGACGGTGCGGCAGCCCCCTCTCGCACGCAAATCTCCAGTACCGCCTGTTCCAGTCCGTACTGCTGCGCCAAAAGCTGACTCACCGCGGTTTGGGCCGCAGCAGGTATCTCCTGTCCGGCTTCTATTACAAGACGCATGGTCCGCTTCTCACGGTCCAGCGTACCGGACAGGATCCGGGCGTCGTGCAGCAGCAGACGCAGCTCCCGCGGGGGAACAAAAGAATCAAAAAAATCAAAAAAAGGTATCGTTTCAGCCATTGCTTGCCTCGCTTACAGTTTGTCAATTTCATCCATCAGTGCATCGACCAGTTTCTCCTGGGGCACTTTATACAAGATTTTCCCTTTCCGGAAAATCAGACCTTCGCCGCAGCCGCCGGCCACACCCACGTCCGCCGCGGATGCTTCGCCCGGTCCATTGACCACACAGCCCATCACCGCCACCGTAATATTCTTGCTGCAGGTGGCAAGACGCCGTTCCACTTCCTCGGCCAGCGGAATCATATCGTATTTGGTCCGTCCGCAGGTAGGACAGGCGATCAGATTTGGCCCCATCTGTCGGATGCCGGCCGCAGCCAGAATCTTCCTGGCCGCTATGATCTCTTCCAGGGGATCCGCCGTGAGAGATACCCGAACCGTGTCGCCGATGCCCCGGCACAGCAGACCGCCAATGCCGATGGCCGACTTGATCACACCCATGGACGGCGTGCCCGCCTCTGTGACGCCCAGGTGCAGCGGATATGCCGTCTGTGCCGCGAGCATCTCATAAGCCCGCATATTGGTAGGTACATGCGAGCATTTGACAGAAATGCAGATATCGTCGAACTGACAGTCATTGAGCAGATGTACATGGCGTAAAGCGCTTTCCACCAAGGCTTCCGCCGTAACACCGCCATACTTCTCCAGCAGTTCCTTTTCCAGAGAACCGCCGTTGACGCCGATGCGAATGGGGATATGATGCTCTTCACAGGCGCGGGCCACCGCCCACACTCTTTCACGGGAACCGATATTTCCCGGATTGATACGGATCTTATCCGCGCCCTGCTCTACACAGCGCAGCGCCAGTCGGTAATCAAAGTGGATATCCGCCACCAGCGGAATGTGAATGGCACGCCGAATGGCACCCAGCGCATCTGCCGCAGCCATATCCGGCACAGCCACGCGGATAATTTCACAGCCGGCCTCCTCCAGCCGGAGAATCTGCGCCGTGGTCGCCGGCACATCTTCCGTCGGCGTATTGCACATGGACTGGATGGCTACAGGTGCGCCGCCGCCCACCGGTACCGTTCCCACCATGATCTGCTTGCTCATTTTCTTCGCCTCTTCTATTGGAAAATTTTCCAGACATCCTGAAACGTAATCGCTACCATCAGCACCATCAAAAGGATAAAGCCCACCAGATGGATGTAATTTTCGTATTTTTCCGGAATTTGCTTCCGGATTGTCAGCAGACAAAGGGCATTGACCACCAAAAAGAAAATCTTGCCGCCGTCCAGCGCCGGCAGAGGCAGCAGATTCATCACCGCCAGGTTCACCGCGATCAGCGCCGCCAGATTGGCGATATTTGCGGCTGCGTCACCAACACTGGCCGACTGCTCTCCTACGTCGGTAATCGTCGTTACGATGCCCACAGGGCCGCTCATATCCTTAAAACCTGCTTCGCCGCTCACGAGCATCTGCAGGCTCAAGCGCACCAAGCGCACATAGTCAACCGCATTATACCAGCTGTTGGTAATGCGATTGCCGAAAGTGGCCTTCTCCGTGCCGAAATACAGACCGTAGCCCGTGTAGGTGCTGCCGTCCGCCGAAGTGTATTCCGCTTTCGCCATGGGGAAATCCGTCAGCGTCACTTTTTTGCCGTCGCGCAGAACCACCAGATCAAAATCCGTTCCGTTGCCTCGGGGCAGCAACAGGCCCAGGTCACCGTACACATATACCCGTTCACCGTCAATGGACCAAATGCGGTCGCCAACCTGTAAACCACTTTCACTTTGCAGCGGACATCCTTCAGCGAATCCCTGAATGACAGGCGCATAAAAAGCGACGGCGCTGGCATTGAGGATCAGCAAGATCACAAAGCCCGTCACAAAGTTCATGATGGCGCCGGCCGCGAAGATCAGCAGCTTCTGCCAGAAGTTTTTATTGTTCAGCGCCGCCGGATCATTGGAATTTTCCTCTTCGCCCTCCATGGCGCAATAACCGCCCACAGGAAAAAGGCGCAGAGAATACAGGGTTTCCCCTTTTTGCTTTTTCAGAAGGGACGGCCCCATACCGATGGAAAACTCGTTGACGCGTACGCCGCAGGCTTTGGCCGCCAGGAAATGCCCCAGTTCATGTACGGCGATCAGGATGCCGAAAATCAGAATCGCTACCAGAATATAGACCATATCATTAAATCTCCTACCGGTTCAGTACAGCGGCTCGCGCCAAACTGTCCGCTTCCAGTATATCCGTCAGGTCGGGTTCATATCTCACTTCTACCGCATTCAGCGCCCGTTCCACCAATCGGTGGATATCGTTGAAGCGGATCTCATCGCGTAAAAACAGTTCTACAGCCGCTTCATTGGCCCCGTTCATCACCGCGCAGGCTGTTCCACCCTGCCGGGCACACTCACGGGCCAAACGCAGGCAGGGAAATGCCTCCGGATCGGGTGCATAAAAGGTCAGCGCGCCGCAGGTCAGCAGGTCCAGCGGTGCATCAGGCGAAGAGGCGCGGTTGGGATATGTCATAGCGTACCGAATCGGCAGCTTCATATCCGGCGTCCCCAGCTGGGCGATCATGGCGCCATCCTGATATTCCACCAGCGAATGAACAATGCTCTGCCGATGAATCATCACACTCACCTGTTCACTGGGCAAATCGTAAAGCCGCATGGCCTCGATCACCTCCAGTCCCTTGTTCATCAAGGTGGCCGAATCCACCGTGATCTTGGCTCCCATGGACCAGTTGGGGTGCTTCAGCGCCTGTGTACGCGTCACATTCTCCAGTTCCTCATGGGTCTTTCCAAAGAAAGGTCCGCCGGAACAGGTCAGGATCAGACGTCTTATCTCGCTTCTGTCACGGCAGCCCTGCAAGCTCTGAAAGATGGCGGAATGCTCCGAATCCACCGGAATGATCTCTGCCCCGTATCGGTGTGCCGCCGCCATCACCAGTTTTCCCGCACACACCAGTGTTTCCTTATTGGCAAGCGCGATGCGTTTGCCCTTTTCAATGGCCGCCAGCGTGGGGCGCAGACCGATCACGCCCATCACAGCCGTGACCACCGTGTCAGCTTCCTCCAGCGACGCCGCCTTCAGCAGCCCTTCCATGCCCCAGCAAACCTCAATGGGAAGACCCGAAAGACGCCGCTTCAGTTCCCTGGCTGCCTCTTCATCATATAACACCGCAAGGCGGGGGAGAAACTCCCTCGCCTGCTGTTCCATCAGATCCACACTGCAGCGGGCAGTCAGCGCAGCCACATGCAGTGAAAGTTCACGGGCTACCGCCAGCGTCTGCCGGCCGATGGAACCCGTGGAGCCCAAAAGTGAAAGGGTCTTTGTCATATCCCACCCACCTTAAAAATGGCAAAAGCTATGCAAAATCAGCCACATGACGGGAGCCGTAAAAATCACACTGTCAAACCGGTCCAGGACGCCGCCGTGGCCGGGCAGGATCTTGCCGTAATCTTTGATGCCGTGCTCCCGTTTGATGACGGAAAAGCTCAAATCCCCCAACTGTCCCATCAGTGAGCCCACAAGACCCAGCAGCAGACACAGTCCGATGTCAAGGGGATAAACCGTGCAGAAATAGAAAATAATGCGGAAAATCACCATTCCCAGCATACCGCCCATTAAACCGCCTACTGCCCCTTCTGTGGTCTTTTTAGGACTGACACGCGGGGACAGCTTGTGCCGGCCCATGGACAGGCCCACAAAAAAGGCACCGGTGTCGCTGCAAAAAGCCGCCACCAGCGGGATCATCACAAGGCCGCTGCCGTACGGCATCATCCGCAGACGCAGCAGGCACCCCAGCGCCAGCGGTATGGCAATGCCCGCGCACATCGCCGCGCTGGTATCGGCGAAGGTCAGTGCCTGTTCTCTGCCGTACTCCAATACCACACAGATAAACCAGAACACGATCATAATGCTGAGCCAAAGCCAGCGGGTGTCGTACATGGGCGAATCCGGCATATAACTCACATAGGTGGCAAATGTAGTGAAAATTCCCATTAAAGCCGGCAAAAATACCCACTTTTTTGCTTTTTCCGCGCCGCCCACCGCTTCCAGCAGTTCATAGGAGCCTACCGCACTCAAGGCCGCCACCAGCAGCGCGGTGGCCCAGTCCGGCGCCCAAATCAAAATCAGCAGCAACAGAGGAATCCCTATAGCCGCCACCAACAATCTTGCTTTCATGTCACACATCCTACGTTTACGATTTAATGCCGCCAAAACGGCGATCGCGCTTTTGATAGGTCAGGATGGCCTGATCCAAATCTCGCTCCGTGAAATCCGGCCAAAGGGTGTCGCAGCAGTAAAATTCCGAATATGCACACTGCCATAACAGAAAATTACTGATCCGCATTTCCCCGCCGGGACGAATGATCAGGTCCGGGTCCGGTATGCCGGCCGAATAGAGATATCCGTCAAAAACGCTCTCATCCAGTTCTTCCGGCGTCCGGCGGCCTTCCTGGCAGTCCTTCGCAAACGCCCTTGCTGCGGTGAGAATCTCATTTCTTCCCCCGTAGTTTAAGCAGATGTTTGCCTGAAAACCGTGAATTCGGGTGGAAATTTCGTGGGTCTGAGCAATCAGGCCCTGCAGTTCCGCCGAAACACCGCTCAAATCCCCGAAAAACTCCAGCCCCTTCTGATCCCGCTCCATGGTATCGATGGCCTCCAGCAAATACTTTTTCAAGAGGCTCATGATGGCGTTCACTTCTTCCGGCGGACGTTTCCAGTTCTCTGTGGAAAAGGCGTATACCGTCAGATAGTCCACACCGATCCTTTTGCAATAGTTGGCAATGGTGCGGAATGTTTCCGCACCTACCTTATGACCGGCACTGCGAGGCAGTCCGCGCTGCTTCGCCCAACGACCGTTGCCGTCCATAATAATAGCGATATGGCGGGGAAGGCGGTCAAAATCCACCTGCCCCGCCGTATGATGCTCTTTTTTCTGCCAGAATGCCATCAGACAGACATCAGTTCCTTTTCTTTTTTCTCCAGCAGAACGTCCAGTTCCTTGCAGTTGTCGTCGGTCATCTTCTGCAAGTCTTTTTCGGCCGTCTTCAGCTCGTCTTCCGTAATTTCGGAGTTTTTCTGCATCTTCTTGAAATGCTCCATGGCATCGCGGCGAATATTGCGGATCGCCACCTTGCCGTTTTCTGCATATTTGTGGATCTGCCTGACCAGTTCTTTACGGCGCTCCTCCGTCAGTTGGGGAAAACCCAGACGAATGGCCTTGCCGTCGTTCTGGGGATTGATGCCCAGATCCGATTCCAAAATAGCCTTTTCAATGCTGCGCAGGATCGACGCGTCCCAGGGCGTGATGAGCAGCGTGCGGGGATCGGGAGAACCTACGGATGCGACCTGCTGAATGGGGGTCGGCGTCCCGTAATAGTCCACATGAATCCGATTCAGCACAGATGCATTGGCCCGGCCGGCGCGCACGGCGGCAAAGTCCGCGGAAACAGACTCAATGCTCTTTTTCATTTTTTCCTCGTAGATCTTGTACTCCTCTTTCAGCATGGGTTATGCCTCCTTCACAATCGTACCAATTTTTTCGCCGCGCAGCGCACGGACGATATTATAGGGATCCTTCAGCGCAAATACCAGCACGGGAATGTGATTGTCCATGGACAGCGATGTGGCGGTGCTGTCCATCACCGCCAGATGCTGTGCCAGCACATCGTCATAGGTAATGGTTTCAAATTTCTTGGCCTCGGTATTCTTGGCCGGATCACAGTCATACACACCGTCAATATTCTTGGCCAGCAAAATGACGTCGGCATTGATCTCCGCCGCCCGCAGTACGGCGGCTGTATCCGTGGAGAAGAAAGGACTGCCGATGCCGCAGCCAAAGATCACTACGCGTCCCTTTTCCAGGTGCCGGATCGCCCGGGCACGGATATAGGGCTCTGCCACAGCACGGATCTCCAGCGCCGTCTGCACACGGACATCCACACCCTTTTGCTCCAGCACATCCGCCATCGCCATGCAGTTCATGGCCGTGGCCAGCATGCCCATGTGATCGGAACGGGTACGCTCGATGTGGCCGTCGCCGTTCTTCACGCCTCGCCAGAAATTACCTCCGCCGATAACAATGCCGACCTGCACGCCCATCTCCACGCAGCTCTTGACAACATCTGCCACCTGGCCCATTACGTTGAAATCAAGGCCAAAATGCTGATCGCCCGCCAGCGCTTCCCCGCTGATCTTCAGCAGGACACGCTTATATTTCGGTTCCTCCATCAGGTATGCCTCCTGTCATATATTCAGTTCATTTTACCTTATTTTTGCTCTCTTGCATAGGGGGAAACCAAAAGTTTTTCTCCTTAATTTATTCTCACATCCCTGCAGCCCTTGCCGGCAGGCCTTTTTCCCTGTATAATGCAAACGAAAGAGGGTACTTTTATGAATTTGCTGCCTGTCACCGGAAATACCTGCGCGGTGGAAGCTTCCACCGCGCTGCTGCCCCTGTACCGCTGCGGCGGGAACGACGTGATCCTGATCGACACGGGCCTTGCCATCAAAGACCGTGAGGCTCTCACGAAGCTGCTGGCGGACAACCGTTTCAATCTGCGCGGTATCATCTGCACACACGCCCATCTGGACCATACCGGAAACGCGCGTTATCTCCAGTCGCGGTACAACTGTCCCGTCGCCATGCCGCTCATTGAAGCAGGCATCGCCGCCAGCCCCGACGCTTTTCGCGCCAATTACGCATACCTCACTTTTGCCGAAAGCCGCCGCTTTTTACGGGAAGTCTGTGTCACTTCGGATGTCATCATTCCTCCGGATGTGCCGGTATTCTCTTTTTGCGGTATTCCCTTTGCCATTGTCCCGCTGCCTGGTCATACCGCCGGTCAGATCGGCGTGGCGACGCCCGACGGTGTGCTGTATCTGGCCGACTGCCTCCTCGGCAGGAATATGATGGAGCATGCCAAGCTGCCGACTGTTATGAATATTGCCGAACACATGAATACTATTTCCACTTTACAGTCATTGCCCTATCATCATTTTATTGTTGCCCACAAGGACATAGTCGCCGACATTCGACCTCTGGCCACCTATAATCTCGAACAGATCCGACTGCGCATCAACCAGTTGCTTTCCTGCCTTCAAAGCGGCATGGATTTCTCAGAGTGGATGTGGACTTTTTGTGAAGAGGCGTTCATTCACACCCGGAAGGATTTGAAGCTCAGCGTCCTGGAACGCAACTTCTCCTATTTTCTCGCCTATCTGGAGGATACCGGCCTTGTGGAGGTACAGCGGGAACACGGCGCAAAACACTATACACGCAGCGGTACCCTTCCCCCGCTGACCTGACAGATCAAAAATGCTCCCGGTCCTGCAAAGAGGACCGGGAGCATTTTGTTCAAATCAGCGTTTATTGGAACGAATCCAGATGCCCTGCCTCTCCGCCGCGGCAATGAGTTCATCCCTGAACTGGGGATGGGCGATGGAAATAAGGCGCTCCGCACGTTCCCAGGTACTGCAGCCCACCAAATTGACGCCGCCGTACTCGGTGACGACATAAAACGCCAAGCTGCGGGGATCGGTGACCACATCGCCGGTGACCAGCGTGGGGTTGATCCGGGAGTACACATTTCCCTGCTTGTCGGTAAACGAGGAGGTCAGGCAGATGAACGCCTTGCCGCCCCGGGACACAGCCGCACCTTCCAAAAAATCCAGCTGGCCGCCGGTGCCGCTGATCTGCCGGATGCCGGAGCTTTCCGCGCAGATCTGACCGTACAGATCCACCGAAATGCAGTTGTTGATGGAAACAAAGTTGTCGATGGAGCCCACCGTACTGGGGTTGTTGCAGTACGAAATGGGATAGGTGACCACGCCGGGGTTCTCGCGGATCCAGTCATACAGGTCCTGAGAGCCCAGAGCCAGGCCAAAAACGCTCTTATAGCGGTCGATGGTCTTTTTCCGGTTGCTGATCTTCCCCGCCCGGTACATATCCAGGTAGGAATCGCACAGCATTTCCGTGTGGATGCCCAGATCCTTCAGGTCAGAACGGGCGATCATCTGCCCCACCGCATTGGGAAGGCTGCCGATACCCAGCTGCAGAGTGGAACCATCCACCATGTTCTGCACCACATATTCGGCGATTTTGATTTCCGTTTCCGACGCCTCCGGTGATTTCACCGTGGGCAGCGGGCCATGGGGGCCTTCCACGATCATATCCACATCCGAAATGTGGATACACTCATCCAGGCCTCCATAGACCCACGGAAGCTGTTCATTGATCTCCAGGATCACCACGTCGGCTTTATCCAGTACCGCACGGGCCGAGGCATTACTGACAGCAAAATTGAAATAGCCATGCTGGTTCATGGGAGTCACGCACATGATCGCCACGTTGACCGTCAGGAAATGCGTGTAATACGCACCCAGATTGCGGAACACCATGGGGATAAAGTTGCAAAGCCCCCGATCGCACAGCTTCCTTTCATAGCCGGACAAATGCCAGCTGTTGTAGATAAAGTGCTTCCGTTCGGGATCACACTCCACCATTTCAATCGGCTGCTGAATCAGATATCCTCTGACCTTGACGTCATGCAGCTCGTCTTTTCGTTTGGCAATGGCCGCATCCATGAGAGAGGGAAACGCCCCTCCCATGGATACGTCGATCCAGTCGCCGCTCTTAATAACCCGGGCTGCCTCATCAGGAGTGCAGAGCTTACGCTTGTATTCCGATGTGTAGTCAAACGGTACTGCCATCGTATCAATCCTCTGCTCTATGCTTGTAATACTCGTACTTGGCCTTTGCCCCCTCTTCTGCCTCGGCAAACAGCTTCTTGGCGTTGTCGGGGAAGCTCAGCTCCAGGGACGCATAGCGCACTTCGCCTTTCATAAATTCATACAAACTCATACTGGGCTCCTTGGAATCCAGCGTGAACTTTTTGGTTTCAGGGCTGTAACGGTACAGATTCCAATAGCCGGAGTTCACCGCGTCCTTCATCTCCTGCTGGACATTGTTCATGCCCTTCTTGATACCGTGGTTGATGCAGGGCGCGTAGCAGATGACGATGGACGGACCCTTGTGAGCTTCCGCCTCACGGATGGCCTTGATGAGCTGATTGGGATCGGCGCCCATGGAGCACTGCGCCACATACACGTCGTCGTAGGACATCATCAGCAAGCCCAGATCCTTCTTCTTGGTTTTCTTGCCGGAAGCCTGGAACTGTGCCACCGCGCCCACAGGCGTGGCCTTGGAGGACTGTCCGCCGGTGTTGGAATATACCTCGGTATCCACCAACAGCACGTTCACATCTTCACCCATGGCAAAGACGTGATCCAGACCGCCGTAACCGATGTCGTAGGCCCAGCCGTCGCCGCCGTACATCCACATGGTCTTTTTGGACATATCCTTCCTGCGCTTGAGGATCTCGTCCACAACCTTCTGCTCTTCTTCGGAGAACTTGCTCTGCCCCAGCAGCGATACCAGTTCCTCAGTAGCGGGAGTGGAGGCATCCAGATCGTCGTAGGTTTCCATCCACTTGGCGATGGCGGCCTTGATGGCAGCGTCCCCCGTCATTTCGTCCAGCTGCCTGACATAGTTGGTCACGGCGCCGCGCAGCTGCTTCACAGCCAGGCACATGCCGTAGGAGAACTCGGCGTTGTTCTCAAACAGAGAGTTGGACCAGGCAACGCCCTTGCCCTCCTTGTTCTTGCAGTAAGGCACGCAAGGCATGGCGGCGCCCCAGGCCTGAGTGCAGCCGGTGGCGTTGGCCAAATACATCTTGTCGCCGAAAAGCTGGGTCAGGAGTTTGATATAGGGCGTTTCGCCGCAGCCGGCGCAGGCACCGTTGAACTCCACCAGCGGCTGACGCAGCTGGCTGCCCTTCAATGTAAACTTGTCGATTCTGTCGTCTTTTATGGACACGGTCTGCAGGTATTTCCAGTTCGTCTGATCCAAAGACATCTCGGCGGCGGGCACCATTTTCAGCGCCTTGCCGGACTTGGGGCAGGAGGCCACACAGCTGCCGCAGCTGGTGCAGTCCAGCGTGGAAACGCCCATGGTGTACTTGAGGCCTTCCATCTTGGGACCCTTGGCATCCACCAAAATCATACCGGCCGGTGCCTTGGCCGCTTCGGCTTCGTCCAGCAGATAGGGACGGATCACCGCGTGGGGACAGACGAAAGAGCATCTGTTGCACTGGAGGCATTCGTCTTTATCCCAGGCGGGCAGATGCGTGGCGATGCCGCGCTTCTCATACTGAGAGGTGCCCAGAGGCATGGTGCCGTCTTTCATACCCATGAAAGTGGAGACCGGCAGGTCGTCGCCCTTCTGGGCATTGATGGGAATCAGAATATTTTTGATGACGTCGGGCAGGTTCTTGTCGGCAGGCTGAATGGCGGCACCGGACAGATTCTTCCATTCGGGCTTCACCTTAACCGCCACCACAGCGTTGATGCCGGCGTCCACCGCCTGCAGATTCATGTTGACGATCTTATCGCCCTTGAGGCCGTAAGTTTTCTTCACGGCTTCCTTCATATGAGCCACTGCGTCCTCCACAGGAATGACCTTGGCCAGTTTGAAGAAGGCCGCCTGCAGCACCATGTTGGAGCGGTTGCCAAGGCCCAGCGCCTGGGACTCCTTGTTGGCGTCGATGATGTAGAACTTGATGTCGTTTTCAGCAATGTACTTCAGGATATCGCCGGGCATCTTGCTCTCCAGCTCCTCCTCGCTCCACTCGCAGTTGAGCAGGAAAGCGCCGTGGGGCTTGAGCTCGCTGATGATATCGTACTTGGTCAGATAGGTCTGGTTGTGGCAGGCCACAAAGTCCGCCTTGCTGACATAGTAAGTGGAACTGATGGGCTTTTTGCCGAAACGCAGATGGGACTTGGTGATACCGAAGGACTTCTTGGTATCGTACTCAAAGTACGCCTGGCAGTACATCTCCGTGGTTTCGCCTATGATTTTGATGGAGTTCTTGTTGGCGCCCACCGTACCGTCGGAGCCAAGGCCCCAGAACTTGCAGGAGATGGTGCCTTCCGGCTCCGTATCCAGAGCGGGACCCAGAGGCAGGGACAGATGGGTCACATCGTCCTCGATGCCGATGGTGAAATGATTTCTGGGCTCGGAGAGCTTCAGATTGTCGTACACGGCCTTGAGCTGATTGGGCGTGGTGTCCTTGGAGCTCAGACCGTAACGGCCGGCAAAAATCTGAGGACGATGATCGTCATTGATGTAAGAAGCACAGATATCCTCGTACAGAGGCTCGCCGACGGAGCCGATCTCCTTGACGCGGTCCAGTACTGCGATCCTTCTGACGGTCTTGGGCATGGCGGCCAGCAGATGCTTTGCGGAGAACGGGCGGAACAGGTGCACCTGCAAAAAGCCCACCTTCTCGCCGCGGTCGTTGAGGTACTTCACCGTTTCCTGCACGCAGCCGGACACGGAGCCCATGGCCACGATGACGCGATCCGCGTCGGGGGCACCGTAATAGTTGAACAGATGATATTCACGGCCGGTCAGTTTGCTGATCTGAGTCATATAGTCTTCCACGATGTCAGGCAGCTTGGCATAGTCGCCGTTGCTGGCCTCACGCAGCTGGAAATAAACGTCCGGATTATCCACCATGGAACGCATCCGGGGATCCTCCGGGTTCAGTGCATTGGCGCGGAAAGCCGCCAGTGCGTCCCAGTCCAGCATCTTGGCAAAATCCGCATAGTCGATGGCTTCCACCTTCTGGATCTCATGGCTGGTACGGAAGCCGTCAAAGAAGTGCAGGAACGGAATACGGGCCTTGATGGCCGACAGATGGGCAATACCAGCCAGGTCCATGATCTCCTGCACACTGCCGGAGTTCAGCATGGCAAAACCGGTCTGGCGGCAGTTCATCACATCGGAATGATCGCCGAAAATAGAGAACGCATGAGTACCCACGGTACGGGACGCCACATGCAGCACGCCGGGCAGCCGCTCACCGGAAATACGGTGCAGCGTGGGGATCATCAGCATCAGTCCCTGGGACGCCGTAAAGGACGTGGCCAGAGCACCCGCCTCCAGGGCACCGTGGCATGCGCCGCAGGCACCGGCTTCAGACTGCATCTCCACCAGACGCACCGGCTGACCGAAAATGTTTTTCCGACCGTTGGCAGACCATTCATCCGTTTTCTCCGCCATAGGGGACGACGGCGTGATGGGATAGATACCGGCCACTTCACTGAACGCATACGCAACATACGCGGCGGCTTCGTTGCCATCACAGATCTTCATGATTTTACTCATTTCTTGATTCCTCCTCGTTTGATTAGCTCTTTGAATCCTCTCATCCATTAAAAAGCTGCTTAAAACAAAGTACACGAACCGATGAAAAGCCGCCGTTTGCTTTTCTTTGTGATATTGTTAATTTTATCACTTTCTTTGCAAATGTCAACCTGACATCCGGCCCGGATCCTTGTGTTTTTGTGAATTTTGTTCAATTAGTCAAATTTGATGCGTTTTTTTCCTCAATATAGTTTCATTTTTTAAGAATCTACCAAAAAATCGCAGGGCTGCCGCTGGATTGGATCTCCCCGTTCCGAACGGTGATCTCCGACCCGTCGATGCGGTTTTCATAGCGGCCGTCCGGTATTTTCACCTTGACGGAGCCGCTCTTTCCCGTCAGGGAAAAGATGCCCCAGGCCCTTCCCTCCGGCCCGGCATACCGTGCCGCCACAGAATTCTCTCCGGTTTCCTCCACTGTAAAGCAGCCGTTTACCGGCAGCTCCTTCTTGATCTCTCCCAGTCGCTTCAGGTATTTCTGCCAGTCATGGCGCCGCTCCTGATAAGCGTTGTCCCTGTCAAAAAGAGCGACCTGATGACGTGGTGCATATTCCATTCCGCTGTACAGCAAAACAGTTCCCTTAGCAAAGTAGAGGAACGCCAGCCAGTTGCCAAACGCACCGTTATCACGGACCCGTGAAGCAAAACGCACCTGGTCGTGGTTTTCCAGAAACCGCAGCTTGATGTGATTGCCCGGGTACACTGTTTCCTGAAGATTCATCAGCCGAAGGTATTCCCCCAGCGTCCGCTCTCCGGAAAAGACGCCTTCGAAGCAGGGCCATATGTCGTAGTCATAGGTGATGTCGAAGGCACGGTACAGATCACAGTCCGTCGCCGCATAAGCGCCTTTCTCCCACATTTCCCGGACATAATCGGGGTGAACGCTCTCTGCCAGCCAGATGCAGCCCGGGTGTACTGCTTCCACCTGCTGCCGGGCCCGTTCCCAAAAGGATATCGGTACAGAACTGGCCACGTCGCAGCGAAACCCGTCCACGATCTCTGCCCACATCTTCAGCGTGTCGATCTGATAGTCCCACAGCGGCGCCGCCGTATAGTCCAGATCCGCGATGTCCCACCAGTCGGCCACCTTATGTGTGGGCTTGCCCGCTGCGTCCCGGAAGAAAAACGACGGGTGATCGCGGGCCAGCACCGAATCCGGCGAGGTATGGTTGTATACCACGTCGATGATGCATTTCATTCCCTGCGCATGAATGGCATCCACCAAATGGCGAAAGTCCTCCAGCGTGCCATATTCCGGATTGACGGCCCGGTAATCCCGGATAGCGTAGGGGGAACCCAGCGTTCCCTTGCGGTGTTCTTCCCCGATAGGATGAATGGGCATCAACCATAAAATATCCGCCCCCAGCTCTCTGAGCCGCGGCAGATCCCTCTCCAGCGCACGGAAAGTACCTTCCTGCGTATGGTTCCGCACAAAAACAGAATAAATAATTGCCTTTCGCAAAAGCAAATCGGTCTTTTCCGCCATGAAAAATCCCCCAACCATTCCATATCATCCTGCCTTGCCGGCAGACAGGTGAAAAGGGCTTGCCTCCTGCCATAACAGGCGGCAAGCCCTCCAAGACCGCTCAAACCGTTTTTTTCTTTACTTTCGGCAGCTCCTGAGGGCCGGCGAAGCTGCGTATTACGCTTATTTTGTATCCATCCAGGTAGGACGCATATAGAGCTTTATGGGATAGATCGTCAGATCGCGACAGCCCTCTGCGGCGCAGGCGCGCCGCAGCTCTTCCACCATAGATTCCTGACAGGTATTGTACACAATGGGCACATGAATCCGCTCCGAAATTTCTCTGCACATCCGGTAACCCTTGAGGATATCCTCCACTGTGGTTTCCCGCAGCATATGGGTATTATTGATAAGCCCTCTCACCTTAAGGCCGGTTTCGCGCTCAATTGTTTCGATATGATAGAGCGCACCCTCCGGGGTATCCGTTTCAGGCCGGTTGGCGTTGACGACGATCAGCATCTCGCAGTCGTCCTCATCCACGAAGTATTTCTTGAACTGGTTCAGAACACGGGCGCCCGCATTGTCGCCGCCCACATCGGCCACCACTTTGTACTCCTTGTTTTCCAAGGGAGCCTTCATGCAGGCCGACAGCGCCGGCAAATCTTCCGTGATGTCATAGCCGAAGGAGTTGTGATGCACCGCGATGCCCAGATCCTCCATGAACTCCTGCCGTTCCCTGCTGCGAAAATAGGGATTGGCGATATCCATATCCAGAATGGCCACCTTGTCATACAGCTTCTTCAGCCGAATCACTTCATTCACGGAAAATTCGGTCTTTCCGCTTCCGTAATGTCCCACAATAAGCGTAATACGTTTCAATTCGATCTTCCTTATTCGTTCCAGGCGGACAGCGCCTGCTTGTTGGCGGGAATGAGTTTTTCCTTCTTGCCGGTCATGGTCTTGGCCAGAACTTTATCCATAACAGCCAGATCCACCACGCCGGAAGCGCGGATGATGGCGCCCAGCATCACCATGTTGGCGGTTTTGGCGTTGCCCACTTCCTGCTCGGCGATCCTGTTGCAGTCCACATAGTGAACCGATACGTCCGTTCTCTTGGGCTTGTAATTGATGACAGAGGCGTTGACAAACAGATGGCCGCCGGGAACCAGCATGCTCTCGAACTTGTCGAGGGAGGGACCGTTCATAGCCACCAGCACGTCGCAGGTGGTCACCAGCGGAGATGTGATGGGCTTGTCGGAAATGCACACCGTGCAGTTGGCCGTGCCGCCGCGCATCTCAGGGCCGTAAGAAGGCATCCAGGTCACTTCCTTGCCGTCATACATGGCGGCGTAGGACAGCATCTGGCCAATGAGCAAAACGCCCTGGCCGCCGAAGCCGGCGACAAAAATCTTTTTTGTGCTCATCACTTAACCTCCTTCACTTCCTCGGGGCACTTGAACTGCTGCACCGGATAGTAGGGCATCATGTTCTCGCGCAGCCATTCCAAGGACTTGGGTGCGGTCAGGCCCCAGTTGGTGGGGCAGATAGACAGGAACTCAACAAACGCGAAGCCCAGCTTCAGCTCCTGCACCTTGAAAGCGCGTCTGACGGCAGACTTTGCCTTGCGCACATTGGCGGGAGAATCCAAAGATACACGCTCCACATAGACGGCACGATCCATGTTGGAAATGATCTCACACATCTTCATGGGCATACCGGCCTGCTCCACCGTACGGCCATCCACACAGGTGGTGGTCTTCTGGCCGATCAGCGTGGTCGGGGCCATCTGGCCGCCGGTCATGCCGTAAATGGCGTTATTAATGAAGAAAGTGCAGAACTTCTCGCCGCGCTCGGCGGCATGAATGATCTCGTTGGTGCCGATGGACGCCAGATCGCCGTCGCCCTGGTATGTGAACACCGGGGAGTTGGGATGCACTCTCTTGATGCCGGAAGCCACTGCCGGCGCACGGCCGTGAGGGGACTCCAGCATATCCACATTCATGTACTGGTGGGCCACAATGGAGCAGCCGACGGGAGATACGCCGATGGCGTTTCCGATATCGCCGCGCTCTTCCAGGACTTCCATGATCAGACGATGCGCGATGCCGTGGGTACAGCCGGGGCAATAGTGCAGCTCCGTTTCACGCATTCCTTTGGTATATTCAAATACGGGCTTCACTTTACTTCACCTCCATAATCTTCTTGGTTCTGTCAACGACTTCGTAGGGGTCAAGCAGCATGCCGCCCACACGACTGATGAGGCTGACAGGCCATTTGCCTTCCACCGCCAGCTTGACGTCCATCATCATCTGGCCCTTGGACAGTTCCACGGAGATGACGTTCCTGGTAGAAGCGCCAATCTCATCAAACGCCTTTGCGGGGAACGGCCACAGCGTCTTGGGACGGATCAGGCCGGCCTTGATGCCTTCCTGCGCCAGAAGCTCCATGGCCTCCAGCACCACACGGGATGTGGAGCCGTAGGATACGAACACCACTTCGGCGCCGTCCAGATTCCGGGACTCCCATTCGGGCAGCTCGCGCTCCGCTTTCTCGTATTTGGGCCAGAAAGCATTGATATAGTCTTCCAGCAGTTCCTGCTTGAGCCACACGGAATTGATGGCATGACGATCTCTCTTGAACTTGTGGCCTGTCAGGCAATAAGGCTTTACAGCGGGGATCTCTTCTTCCGTCAGGGGAGCTTTGGGCTCCGGCATGACAACAGGTTCCATCATCTGGCCCAGCATACCGTCGGCCGCGATAATGACGGGATTGCGGTACTCATCCGCAATGTCATATGCCTTGCCGATCATGTTGATGGCTTCCTGGATGGAGTTGGGCGCATAGACAATCGTATGATAGTCGCCGTTGCTGCCGCCGCGGGTCACCTGGTTATAGTCGGCCTGAGCAGGCTGAATGGAGCCGATGCCGGGGCCGCCGCGCATCACGTTCATGATGACGACAGGCAGCTGCACGGAACAAAGCAGGCCGATACTCTCCTGCATCAGAGCGATGCCGGGAGAAGAGGAGGTAATCAGTACGCGCCCGCCTGCCGCAGCAGCACCGTACGCCATATTAATCGCACCCAGCTCCGATTCCGCCTGAATGAAAGAGCCGCCGACCTTTTTCAGTTCTCTTGACATATACTCGGGAATCTCACTTTGCGGGGTAATCGGGTAACCGAAATAATATCTGCAGCCGGCGTTGATCGCGGCGGCAGCGAAGGCTTCGTTACCCTTCATCAGTTTCTTTTCTGCCATTTTTCTGTTACCCTCCTATTATTCCTCGACGTAAACGTTGATGATGCCGTCGGGACACATCATTGCACAGCTGGCACAGCCAATGCACTTATCCGCGTCGATCACGCTGATGGGATGATATCCCTTTCGGTTAACGGCCACTTCATCAAGCTTCAGTATGTGCATCGGGCAAGCTGTCACGCACAGCTCACAGCCCTTGCAGCGATCCGCCCGGAACACCAGTTTTCCTTTCTTAGCCAACTTGATTCACTTCCTTTTTCGTTTTTTCAGGGTGAAATGATACTCTGATATATATATTATACAAATTCCTTCCCATACAGTCAATTTATATTTAGCCAATTCTTACAATGAATATAGATTTTTTGCAATATGATAAATTTTTATATCTCTTTTTGTGCAATAATTTTTTACTGTTGCTTTTCCGGAAAAATGCTGTTTTGATTGTTTCATTGAAAGAAACTAACAGTTGACTAACTCTCGGATATCCGTTAAAATAGAGGCAGTCAGAACTGACCTTGGAGGTGCATCATGATGGGTTCCATTTCTTATCATGTCGGGCAGCGCATCAAAAAATACAGGAAAAGCCGCGGCTACACGATCGAGCAGTTTTCCGCCATGATCAACAAAAGCAAGGCGACTCTTTCCAAATATGAAAATGGCACCATTACCATTGACATTGAAACGCTCTATGAGATCGCAAAGGCTCTCAATGTGGATATGAAGTGCTTCATTGATTATCAGCCGCCAATCTTTCACACGGATCATATCCTGCCTCAGAATTTCTATTTCAATCAGTCGCGCGCCTATATGTATTACTACGACGGGAGAATCCGCCGCCTGGTACGCTCGCTGCTGTGCTTCTCTCCGTCCATCAGCGGTGAAACCATCGATGTCATGCTCTATGTGGGAGTTGAATCCTTCAGTGATCCTGATCGGTGCCAGCATCTTTTTACCGGGGAAATGAAGCCTTATGACACCATTACGCACATGGTGCTTTATAATCAGATCAATGAGGCGGAAAAAATGTACATCTGCATGCTCAATCCCATGCAGAACCGGGCGCCCGCCATCGGTCTGCTCTCTGGCATCGGCAGCACGCCCTTCTTTGCACCTATCGCTCTGAAAACGCTGATTTCCAAAGAACCGCTGGAGGAAAATGAGCGGTTGCTGAATACCATAAAGTTGGATAAAGACGACTATCACCTGCTCAAATATTACAACATGCTGGTGGTGAACCGCCCTGCCGCTCTGTTTTTGGAGTAATGGCATATTACTTTACAATCATTCATATAAAACGCCGCGGACCTTTTATGAAAGGCCTGCGGCGTTTATTTTTGGCAGATATCAGTAACCGCAGTTGCGAGCAATGCCGCCCAGCAGCTCCTGCTTGCCGATCCCCTTCTCCGCAGAAAAAGGTATTGGCAGTTCTCCCAGTTCCAGCGTGTCCCGTATCAAAAGCATCTGGGATTCCACTTCGCTCTTTTTCAGTTTGTCCAATTTGTTGGCCGCCACGATGACGGGACAGCCGGTTTCTTTGAACCAGCTGCACATGGTTATGTCGTCCGCCGTGGGTTTGTGCCGGGCATCCACAATGAGGACGCCTGCCGTTAAAAGCTGAGGCTCGGCAAAGTACGCCTCCATCAGCTGGCCCCATCGCTCTTTTTCAGACTTTGCCACCTGTGCATAACCATAACCCGGCAGATCGGTGAAATAGATCTTTTCGTCGATGCAAAAGTAATTGATCTGTGCTGTTTTGCCGGGTGTGGCACCCACGCGGGCAAAGTTCTTACGGTTCAGCAGGCAGTTGATGACGGAGGATTTTCCCACATTGGAGCGGCCCGCAAAAGCCACCTGCGGACGGCGGTCACGAATGAACGCATCGGGCCGCACGGCGGAAAGTACAAATTCGGCGCGGTTGAAATTCAGGGCCATAGCTGTTTCTCCTTATCACACCCGGAGTCCCGCAGCAGGTTCGCGGGAGTCCGGTATCATGGGCGCAGCAATCGGTTCAGGCGCCGGTGCGGCATCTGAAGCCGGATAGACCAGCGCGGCGGCAAATACCGCATCCACCGTTTCCACCGGAATAAAATGCAGCTGACGGCGCACCGTCTGGTCGATCTCCTCCAGGTCTTTCTCATTTTCCCGCGGCAGAATCACCGTGCTGATGCCGTTGCGCAGCGCCGCCATGGTTTTTTCCTTCAGACCGCCGATGGGCAGCACGCGGCCCCGCAGCGTCACCTCGCCTGTCATGGCAATATCACCACGCACTTTCCGTCCGGTCAGCGCCGAGAGCATGGCCGTGGTAATGGCAATACCCGCCGACGGTCCATCTTTGGGCACAGCGCCTTCCGGGAAATGCACATGGATATCTTTTGTTTTGTAGAAGTCCTTTTCGATGCCCAGTTCTTCCGTCCGGCTTCGCAGGCAGCTCAGCGCCGCTCTGGCCGACTCCTGCATCACATCACCCAGATTGCCCGTCAGCTCCAGCTTGCCGGAGCCATCCATGACGTTGACTTCCACTTCCAGAATTTCACCGCCAACTTCCGTCCAGGCAAGGCCGTTGACAACGCCCACTTCGTCCCGCGTCAGGTGCAGCGACTCCGTATAGCGCACCACACCCAAAAATTCCTTCAGCTCTTTTTCTGTAATGGTAACACGCTTTATATCACCCGATACAAGGCGCATGGCTGTCTTTCGGCACAGGGCCGCGATCTGGCGTTCCAGCACACGGACGCCGGATTCTCGGGTATAGCCGCGGATCACGGCGCGCAGAGCGTCATCTGTCACACGCAGCTGTGTTTTCCGCAGACCGTGCTCTTTGAGCTGCTTGGGCAGCAGATGGCGGCGGGCGATCTCCACTTTTTCCTCGTCGGTATAGCTGGGGAGTTCGATGACCTCCATACGGTCCAGCAGCGGACGGGGAATCGTTTCCGTCGTATTGGCAGTGGTGATGAACATGACGCGGCTGAGATCCACAGGGATTTCCAGGAAGTGATCCCGAAAGCTGTTGTTCTGCTCGCTGTCCAGCACTTCCAGCAGGGCCGAAGCGGGATCACCCCGCATATCGTTCCCCAGCTTGTCGATCTCATCCAGCACCAGCAGCGGATTCATGGATCCACTGCGGCTCAGGGCCTCGATAATACGGCCCGGCATGGCGCCTATGTAAGTTTTCCGGTGGCCGCGAATATCGGCTTCATCCCGGACGCCGCCCAGCGACAGCCGCGCCAGCTTGCGGTTCATGGCTTTGGCCACGGAAATGGCAATGGACGTTTTGCCAACGCCCGGAGGTCCTACCAGGCACAAAATACGGCCCTTTGCCTGGGGATGGATCTGGCGCACCGCGATGTACTCCAGAATGCGCTCTTTTACCTTTTCAAGGCCGAAATGGTCGTGATCCAGCATCCGTCTGGCAGCTTCCACGTCCGCCCGGTCCCGGGTGGTCTTGTTCCATGGCACTTCCAGACATACATCCAGATAGTTGCGGATCACCGACGCCTCGGCGCTGCCGAAGGGCTGCTTGGCAAGGCGATCCACCTCCTTGAGCAGCTTCTTTTCCACTTCACCGGACAGCTTCTTTTCCTTAATCCGGTTTGTGTAGTCCTCAACTTCCTCATCGCCGTCGTCGCCCAGCTCATGCTGCAAAACCTTTACCTGTTCCCGCAGGATCATGTCGCGCTGCACCTGGGCCACGCGCTCACGTACCTTGCCCTCCAGTTCCACCTCCAGGGAGATCACATCCACCTCGTGGGCGAGGATCTCGTTGATCTTCTGAAGCCGTTGAAGAGGCCGCAGTTCCTCCAGAATCCGCTGGCGGTCCTGATGGCGCAGTGTGATGTTTTGGGCAATATAATCCGCCAGATAGCCGGGATCACGGCTGTCCAGCACCGCGGAAATGACGCTGTCCGGCAGACCGGATACCAGATCCTTGTAGGACCCGAAAATGGAATAGGTCTGCCGCAGCAGCGCCTCCGTTTCGTCGCTTTCCCGGCTGGGCAGCGGCGCTTCATGCAGCACCTCCACATTGGCCTGCAAAAACGGTTCCGTCTGCCACAGGCGGCGAATTTTTGCACGGCGGCGGCCTGCTACGATCACTCGCACGGCCGTGTCCGAGGTCTTGACGATCTGGATGATGCGGCAGATGGTGCCTACCTGATACAGGTCGGCTTCGCCGGGTTCCATAACGCTGATCTCCTTTTGCGTCACCACAAAGATCTCGTGGTCACCTTCCATGGCGTTGTCCAGTCCGTAAACGGAAAAGCTCCGTTCCACGTCAAAGCTGGAGGTCATCCGGGGAAATACGGTCAGGCCCCGCAGGGCCAGGACCGGCATATTCAGTGTTTCTTTATCCATTGCTTGCGCTCCTTTCCCGACAGGCGCGCCTGTCGGAATTGTGGGTCATGGGTGGCTGTGTGTAAAAAGAAGAGGCGATGCCATCGCCTCTTCTTTTCTGCGCGTTTAAGAGGCCGGCTCAGAAGAAAGCTTATTCTTCTCTTTTCCGGTCTTTCTCTTTGCCGCTTTTTCGACTCTTGTCGGATCCCTTGTCAGAACAGGCGCGGCGCCGGCCGCCACGCAGTCAACTGTGACGGTCACTTCCGCAATGCTGGGATCGGAAGGAATATCATACATGATCTGTGTCAAAAGTCCCTCCATCACCGCGCGCAGACCTCTGGCGCCGATGTTCCGTTCGATGGCTTTGTCGGCAACGGCGCCCAGCGCCTCATCGGTAAAGGAAAGCTTCACATCATCATAGGAAAACAGCTTTTGATACTGCTTGACCAGCGCGTTTTTCGGTTCGGTCAGGATCCGCACCAGATCCTCCTTGGTCAGTCCGTCCAGGGCGGTGATCACCGGCAGGCGCCCTACCAGCTCGGGAATGATGCCGAATTTCAGCAGGTCGTGGGGCTGCACGTCCTTGAGCGTCCTGCCCGTATCCTTGTCTTTCTTGCTCTCCACCACCGCGCCGAAGCCGATACTCTTGCGATCCAGCCGTTTTTCAATGATCTTCTCCAAACCGTCGAAAGCGCCGCCGCAGATGAACAGAATGTCCCGGGTATCCACCTGAATGAACTCCTGGTGGGGATGTTTCCGGCCGCCCTGAGGCGGAACGTTGGCCACTGTGCCCTCCAGAATTTTCAGCAGCGCCTGCTGCACGCCTTCACCGGACACGTCGCGGGTAATGGAAGTATTTTCGCTTTTGCGGGCGATCTTGTCGATCTCATCCACATAGATGATACCGCGCTGCGCCAATTCCACGTCGAAATCCGCCGCCTGCAAAAGCCGCAGCAGAATGTTCTCCACGTCGTCGCCCACATAGCCGGCTTCCGTCAGCGTGGTGGCGTCAGCAATGGCAAAAGGCACCCGCAGTACCTTGGCCAATGTCTGGGCAAACAGCGTCTTTCCGCTGCCCGTAGGACCTACCATGAGAATATTGCTCTTTTGCAGCTCCACATCGCTGCCGCCGCCGTAAAAGATCCGTTTATAGTGATTGTAGACCGACACGGACAGCGTCACCTTGGCAGCTTCCTGCCCGATGACGTATTCATCCAGCACCGCCTTGATCTCCCGGGGGGTAGGCAGCGTATCCGGCACCTCATACGAGGTGGAATGCTCCTCCTCATAGCCGTCATCCAGAATGGACAGGCACGCCCGCACGCATTCATCACAGATACGGGCACCAGGACCCTGGATCATCCGGCGGACCTGATTTTCCGATTTGCCGCAAAAGGAACAGCGCAGCGGCTTTCTTTCTTCAGACATTCAATTACCTCTTGTAAATGACCTTATCGATGAGTCCGTATTCTCTGGCCTGCTCGGCACTCATGAAGTTATCGCGCTCGCAGTCCGCCCGCAGCACTTCCACGGGCTTCCCGCAGTTCTCTGCCATGATGGTGGTCAGACGGTCCTTGATCCGCAGGATATACTCCGCGTGGATCTGGATATCCGTGGCCTGACCCTGGAATCCGCCCAGAGGCTGATGGATCATAATGTCGGCATTGGGCAGCGCGATCCGCTTTCCCTTGGCGCCCGAACACAGCAAAAACGCGCCCATGCTGGCCGCCATGCCGATGCAGATGGTGGACACGTCCGCCTTGATATACTGCATGGTGTCATAGATGGCCATGCCCGCGGTCACAGAGCCGCCGGGGCTGTTGATGTACATCTGAATGTCCTTGTCGGGGTCCTGCGCCTCCAGATAGAGAAGCTGCGCCACCACCAGGCTGGCTGTTGTATCGGTCACCTCTTCGCCCAAAAAGATGATGCGGTCATTCAGCAGACGGGAGAAGATGTCGTAAGACCGTTCGCCCCGGTTGGTCTGCTCTACAACATAAGGAACTAAACTCATAAAAATGCCTCCTGTTTCAATCAATGCCTATTTTGGATATTGGCGGTAACAAACCCTATTATATCCAGGCTTACTTAGTTTCAGCAGGCTCTTCCGCTTTCTCGGCAGATTTTTTGGCGGTCTTGGCTTCCTCGTCTTCGGCGGGCTCTTCGCTCTTGTCCTCCTCGGGGGCTACGGCAACGCCACTGTCTGCCACCAGCTTGATGGCCTTTTCACGGATGACCTGCTCTTTGACCTGATCGGCATGCAGATACTTCTTCACAGTATCCACATCCATATTATACTTCTCGGAAAGGTTCTTGTATTCGGCTTCCACATCTTCGTCGGAAACCTCCAGATTCTCTGCCTTGACAATGGCTTCCACCGCCAGATCCATGCGGATCTGCTGCGTGGCGGGCTCCCTGGCCTCTTCCACAAAAGCAGCCTCGGTGCTGTTGGTCATCTGCAGATACTGCTCGAAGGGAATGCCCTGGGAAGCCAGCTGCTGCTTGAAGTTCTCGCACATCTTCTCGCTTTGCATCTTGACCATGTCGTCGGGGATCTCGCACTCGATGCCGTCGGCTACCTTTTGCATCAGAGCGTCTTCAAAGGCGTGCTGGGCGGCTTCCTCGCGCTCGGCGGTAATCTTTTTCTTCAGATCCGCCTTGAGGTCTTTGAGCGTATCGAATTCGGATACGTCCTTGGCAAACTCGTCGTCAATGGCAGGCACTTCCTTGTTTTTCACCTCATTGACCTTCACATGGAACACAACGGGCTTGCCGGCCAGTTCGGCGGTATAGTTCTCAGGAAAAGTGATGTCGATGTCCTTCTCCTCACCGGCCTGCATCCCGATGATCTGGTCTTCAAAGCCGGGCACAAAGCTGCCGGAACCGATCTCCAGATCGAAGTTCTCACCCTTGCCGCCGTCGAAAGGCTTGCCCTGATCAAAACCTTCAAAGTCGATCACAGCGGTGTCGCCCTTCTTTACAGCGCGTTCCACAGATACCAGACGGGCGTTGTGCTCGCTCATTTCCTTCAGACGGCTGTTCACATCCGCGGCCATGACCTTCACTTCGGCCCTGGGTGCTTCCAGGCCCTTATACTGGCCCAGTTTTACCTCGGGGTACACAGCGACCGTGGTCTTGAAGGTCACGCCTTCCTTGCCGCAGGAAACCAGCTCTACCTCGGGATAACCGACTGTTTCCAGCTTCTCCTCCTGCACAGCCGCCTCATAGGCGTCGGGAAGGAGTATATTGACAGCTTCTTCATAAAACACTTCCGTGCCATACATACCTTCGATGATCTTGCGGGGGGCTTTGCCGGGGCGAAAGCCGGGGATATTCATCTTGCCGCGCATCTTCAGATATGCCTTATTGACAGCAGTTTCAAATTCTTCGGCGCCTGCCTCAATGGTCAGCGCAACTTTGCTTTTCTCCAGTTTTTCACAGCTTTTTACACTCATTTTGTTATTTCCTCCGTTCAGCATTAATTCATATCAATGCAGTTTAATATAATAACAGAAAACAAATTGGATTTCCACTCTTTTTTGCATCAATCGCAAATTTTTTTAGGAATAAATCCCAGATAGTCCGCCGATACCAGCGAAAACTCGGTTTTCTCAGCCCAACCTTCGATCGCACGATGCTGAGCCGCACCGTGGAGATGACCGTAGCAGCAGCGGCGCACGCCGTATTTTTGCAAAAGCTGCAAAAGCTCCGGGCAGCGATACCCCTGGTAGAGAGGCGGATAGTGGAGAAAGCAGAGCTTCTCCCGCTCTCCTGCGGCCTGCAGCGACATTTCCAGGCGCCCCACCTCCCTGGCCAGCACCTTTCCGTCGTGGGTGCCCTCGTTGTCCAGTTCGTAAAACCAGCCCCTGGTGCCGCATAGACACGCCTCCCCGTAAGGGATGCAGTTGTTGTGCAGGATCTCCAGCGTTGTCAGGCCGTTTTCCTCGAAAAAGTGCTTCATCTTGGAAGCGGTATTCCACCAGTAATCGTGGTTGCCCTTGAGCAGGATCTTTTTCCCCGGCAGGGCGTCGATGAAACGAAAGTCCGGCAGGGCTTCCGACAGGGACATCCCCCAGGACAGGTCGCCGCACAGGACCGTCACATCATCCTTATTTAATAAAGAAAAGGCGTTTTTCAGCCGCTCCACATGATTTTCCCAGGCGGGACCGAACACGTCCATGGGTTTTTCTCCGCCAAGGGACAGGTGAAGGTCGCCGATCGCATACAGTGCCATATGATCTCCTATTTCATCTTACGTTAGGATCCGGACCAGGTTGCCCCAAAAAATGTCTTCCAGCAGTTGGCGGCCGTAGTGACGCGCCTCCAGCGCTTCGTACAGCCTGTGAATGTCCTCGATGCCCCGCAGGCCGCAGTTATCGTTGCCGCAGCCGTCCATATCCCCGCCCAGGCACACCGTTTTCTCGCCGTCCAGCTCCAGAAAATGCTCTATATGCGCCGTCAGCGCTTCCACGTCGCCGCTGCCTCCCACAAAGGGCGTATAGAAGTTCAGCCCCACCACGCCGCCGGAATCCCGGATAACTCTGAACTGATCGTCCGTCAGGTTCCGGCTGTGGTCACAGACGGCCCGGGCGTTGGAATGGGACGCCACCAGCGGCTTTTGCGCCATCGCCGCCAGATCCCAGAAGCCCTCCTCCGACAGATGGGACACGTCGGCCAAAATGCCGTTTGCCTCCATGGCACGGACGAAATCCCGGCCCTGTGCCGTCAGCCCCCGCTCCGGCTCCTCGCAGTGGGAGCCGCAAAGGGCATTGGCGCGGTTCCATGTGAGATTCAAAAAGCGCACGCCCCACTCGCCCGCCATGGGAACGCGCCCGGGGTCGCAGACCAGCAGGTCGCCGCCCTCCAGGGACAGCACCGCCGCCGCTTTCCCCTGCCGGGCCGCTTCCTCCGCCTCCGCTCCCGTGCGGCAGACGGTGATCCGGTCCCGGTTTTCCGCCATTTCACGGCAAAACCGGTCGTGGAGCCGCCGGCATACCGGCAGCATCCCCTCCGGCGGCGCCAGACGGGCGTCATAATACAGGGCGAACAGCTGCCCATAGCGAGAAAAAGCCGCCGCACGAAGCAGATCCACCTGCCCGCTGTTGCGCGCCAGGGACTCCCCCGTTTCGTCACAGCGGAAAATGGTGTCGCAGTGCGCATCAAAATAAGGAATCATACCTCATCCTCCAAAAGCGTTCTCCCAGTATTCTATGCGGGCATAGCTATGGGCGGCATCGGTATAGACCTCCGCCACGTCGAACCGCACCGGGCCGTCGTACTCATGCGCCGCAAGATAGGAAGCCGCCGTCTTTTTCAGCCGTTCCTGCTTCTCCGGCGTCACATATTCCCTGGGCAATCCGCAGATGAGATTTGTACGCAGCTTTACTTCAACTATGCAAAGGAGATTTCCTTTACAGGCAATCAGGTCGATCTCTCCGAACCGACAGCGGTAGCTGTGGGCCAGAAGCGTGTAGCCGTGGGCACGGAGATAGGCCGCAGCCTGCGCTTCGCCCCAGGTGCCCACCGCGCGGCTCACGGCGTGCCCTTCCACTTTTTCAAAAAGGTTTTTCGATGCACCGGGCTGGGGCCGTATTTGTCCAGCATGGCATAGTGCAGCCTGGTGCCGTAGCCCTTATGTCTGGCAAACTGATACTGGGGGTACTCCTTGTCCAGCACCTCCGTCATGTACCGGTCGCGGCTGACCTTGGCCAGAATGGACGCCGCCGCGATACTGGCGCTTTTCCCGTCGCCGCCCACCACGGTTTCGCAGCGGCAGTTGATGCCCGCAGACTGGTTGCCGTCGATCAGGGCCAACTCCGGGAATACCGGCAGCGCCGCAATAGCGCGGTTCATGGCCAGCATCCGGGCGTTGAGAATGTTGATGGCGTCGATCTCTTCGTGGCTGGCGGTGGCAATGGCATAGGCGGTGGCTTTTGCCGTGATCTCGCCGAACAGCGCCTCCCGCTTCTTCTCCGTCAGCTTTTTGGAGTCGTTGAGTCCCTCGATCTGACAGTCCGGGGGCAGAATCACCGCCGCCGCGTACACCGGTCCCGCCAGGGGCCCCGCCCCCGCCTCGTCCACACCGCAGATGACGGATACGCCCTTTTCAAACCAGCTGTCCTCAATGGCCCAGGGGTGTTCCATGTTGTGTTCCATCACTTCATATCCTCCGGTGTTTCAAGTGTAAAGCGACCCAGCTTACCGCCTCTGAACTCATCCAGCAGTACGCGGGCCATGCGCTCGGTATCCACTTCGGCGCCGCGCATCAGGAAGCCGCGTTTGCGCCCCGCCTTTTGCAGCAGATCATAGCCGCTGTCTTCTTCCGACACATCGATCTGATAGCGTTCCCGGAGAGCGGCGGGATAGCACGCGCCCAGGTACGCCATCAGGCGGCTGGCCAGATCTTCGATGTCCAGTACATCGTCGCGGATGGCACCGGTAAAGGCAAGACGCATTCCCACGTTCACATCGTCGAATCGGGGCCAGAGGATGCCCGGTGTATCCAGCAGCTCCAGCGTGGCGTCCACCGGCACCCACTGCTTGCTGCGGGTGACGCCGGGACGGTCTTCCGCCCTGGCGGTTTTGCGGCCGGCAACCTTATTGATAAAGGTGGATTTGCCCACATTGGGTATGCCCAGCACCATCACGCGCATGATGCGCCCCACCTGCCCCTTGGCAGCGTAGGCGGAGAGTTTGTCCCGCAGCAGCTCCCGGACAGCCCCGGCAAACTGGGCCGTACCGGTGCCGCCCTTGGCGTTGGCCTCCAGCACGGCGTAGCCCTGTCCCCGGAAATAGGCGCTCCACGCTTTCGTCTGGGCCGGGTCCGCCTGATCCACGCGGTTGAGAACGATCAGCCGGGGCTTGCCCTCCGCCAGCTCGTCCACGTCCGGATTGCGGCTGGAAACAGGGATGCGGGCGTCCACGATCTCGCACACAGCATCCATATTTTTCATCTCGGCCGCCACCATCCGCCTGGTCTTGGTCATGTGGCCCGGAAACCAACTGAGCCCTTCTATCTGCATGGTACACCTCTTATAATCAATCAAACACAGTAAAAGCATTATAGCACACGGAGAAAAAAAGTAAAACCAGGAAAAAATGTCGGAAACAAAAAAACCGCCGCCGAAAAAACGGCAGCGGTTTTTGATGCGGCGACAGGGTTTTTACAGCTTCTCCTTGATCTTGGCGGACTTGCCGACACGGCCACGCAGATAGTACAGCTTGGCACGGCGAACAAAGCCGCTGCGTGCTGTTTCGATCTTCTCAATAGAAGGAGAATGCACAGGGAACACCTTTTCAACGCCTACGCCGTAAGATACACGGCGCACGGTGATGGTTTCCTCGATGCCGCCATGCTTCTTGGCAATGACAGTACCCTCAAAAACCTGTATTCTCTCGCGGGAACCTTCCTTGACCTTCACGTGAACGCGGACGGTATCGCCCACTTCCACCTGGGGCAGTTCTTTTTGCAGCTGCTCCTGATTCAATGCCTTAATGAGATCCATGAGTTTTCCTCCTAATAATATAGGTGTTCATGCCGCTGTTTGCACCGCCTCATTCGCGGGTCGGCACGGCAGAGGACCGCCCTTTTCATGCCATGATAGAGTATCATAAATAAGCGACAATTGCAAGCAAAAATTTCTCTTTTTCCCAGAGCTTTTAAAAAGTCAGCGGAAAACACCGCCGTCCGCGTCCAGAAGCTCCCGGCGGCGCACCCGGATAAAATCCGGCATCAAAACCGGCAGTTCTTTTTCGATCACCTTACCCAATAGCTGAGGGTTCAATCCGGGATTTTGCGCCATCACCGTGACATGGGCCAAAAGGACCTTTTCCCCTGTTTCCATATCAAGGCTGTGGAGCATGGGCGCCACGTCCACCTCCGCCAGTTCCTTGCGCTTGGTGCGCTTTTCGATCACCAGCGAGGGACGGGCAAACAGCTTTTGCAGCTGTTCCGCCGCACCTTCCGGCACACCGGCGTCATACTCCATTTCCACGTCCGCCCGCACCAGCGCCAGCTCCCGCACCGGGCGGGTGCTTTCATAGCACGTGAGCGCCCGCAGACCCGAAGGAAGGCCCTCGTTGAGCTTTTCGGCAATGCCGGTGCCGTCGGTGTCCTGAGTCACCTCAAAGTCCAGCAGTTCGCAGTCGCTGCTCTGCCCCACCGGCAGCGGCAGGACGATGGACATGATGGGATGGGGATGGAAGCCCTGGGAATGGCGGATGTCCAGCTCCGTCCGGGGAAACACCCGCTGGAAGGTACGCATCAGATCCAGGTGGGAGATATAGGAGGCTTGCGCCTCCTTGATAAACAGCAGCCGCAGCTTAGACATGGCACGTTCCTCCTACCAGATGATTGGCGCCGCAGCCGTTGCACTGGGTACGGCAGTCGGGAGTGGTGACGCCCTGGCAGGCACGCTCCCGCTCCCGCCAGAGATAGGCCTCCGTCACGCCGCTGGAGATCATGCTCCAGGGCATCAGCTCGTCCTTTTCCCGCCGGCGATTGGCGTAAAAATGGGGGTCAAGGCCGCACTCGGCAAAGGCATCCATCCAGCGGTCCAGAGAAAAATACTCCTCCCATGCGTCAAGCTTTGCGCCTTTACGCCACGCGCATTCCAGCACTTTGCAAAGCCTTCTGTCCCCACGGGCCAGCACCGCCTCCATAAAACTGGTGCCGGAATCGTGCCAGTTGTAGGTCACGGTCTTGGTGTTCATATACTCCCGCAGCAGCTTCACCCGGCGCTCATATTCCTCCCGGGGGATCTGCGGTTCCCACTGGAACGCCGTGTGGGGCTTGGGCACGAACCAGGAGGTGGACACAGTGATGCGGATGCCGCGGTTTTTGTTGCTGGAGGATTCCCGCCAGGTGTGCATCACCCGCGCCGCCACGTCCGCAATGCCCCGCACGTCGTCGTCCGTTTCCGTGGGCAGGCCCAGCATGAAATACAGCTTCACCGCGCTGTATCCACCGGCAAAGGCGGTACGGCAGGAAGCCAGAAGTTCTTCTTCCGTCACGTTCTTATTGATGACGTCACGCAGGCGTTGAGTCCCCGCCTCTGGGGCGAAGGTCAGCCCGGTTTTCCGGCCCTTGGCAAGGCGCTGCATCAAATCCATGGAGAAGTTGTCCGCCCGCAGACTGGGCAGCGACAGATTCACATGGCGCTGCTCGCAAAAAGGCTCCAGCTCGTCGCAAAGCGCCGTCAGGGGCGGATAGTCGCTGGTGCTGAGAGAGGAAAGGGTCACCTCCTGATAGCCGGAGTCGTCGCAGGATTCCACCGCGTATTGGGCGCACAGATCCTCCGACCGGTTCCGCACCGGGCGGTACACATACCCCGCCTGGCAGAACCGGCAGCCACGGATGCAGCCGCGGAACAGCTCCAGCATCACCCGGTCCTGCACGATCTCCGTGGAGGGCACGATGGTCTTCACGGGGAAATAGGACTTGTCCATGTCCTCCACGATGCGCTTGGTGACTTTTTCCGGGGCGCCGCCTGTGGCGGTGATTTGGGCCACGGTGCCGTCCTCATGATACGACACCTCATAGAGGCCGGGCACATAGATGCCGGGCAGCCGGGCCGCCTTTTCCAAAAACGCCTGCTTGCTCCAGCCCTCCCGCCGGGCCTGACGATGCAGTTCGATCAGCTCCTCGGTGAGGTCTTCCCCTTCGCCCAGGCTAACGATGTCCACGAAGTCCGCCACGGGTTCGGCATTATACATGGCTGTGCCGCCGGCGATCACCAGGGGCGTGAGGGACGTGCGCTGGGCGCTGTGCAGCGGGATGCCCGCCAGATCCAGCATGTTGAGAATGCTGGAAAAAGCCATCTCATAGCCCACGGAAAAGGCCACGATGTCAAAATCGGTGATAGGATCGCCGGATTCCAGGGCAAAAAGGGGCATGCCGGCCCGGCGCATCTCTTCCTCCATATCCCCCCAGGGGGCAAACACCCGCTCGCACCAGACGCCTTCCATCCGGTTCATGACCCCATAGAGAATCCGCATGCCCAGATTAGACATGCCGATCTCATAGGTGTCCGGGAAGCAAAAGGCGATCCGGGTATCCACGGTGCTTTTATCCTTGATGACAGCGTTATACTCTCCGCCCACATAGCGCGCCGGTTTTTGCACGCGGGGCAAAATACGCTCCAATCTTTTATCCACAGTTCTTCTCCTGTCGTTAAATTCTGCTTTGACATTTTATTTTACCCTCTCCGACGGGATTTGACAAGGGGGAAAAACCGTGCACACTTGCCCGCACCTGAGCGGCTTGCAGATCCCTTTTTCTCGCGGCGGGGAAGCACGCTCCGTACCGTGCAGCACAGCAGACCCAGTGCGCCCAGCAGCAAGAAGGGACTGCCGCCCTGTGTCCGAAACAGCCACACCCCGCCAAGCAGCAGCAGCGACGACGTACACAGCCCCACAGAACCGCTGACACGGTCTGCCGTGAACGGCTCCCACCGCCAGGCCAGCGCCAGCCACAGCAGCCGTCCGCCATCCAGCGGACGCACCGGCAGCAGATTGAAAAGGGCCAGCACCAGCTGCGCCCCGGAAAAAAGATATAGCATCTCACAGCGGTGACCTGCCCACGAAAGCGCCACTGTCCACAGGATGTTGGCAAGCGGTCCTGCGGCCGTGGCCGCCATCTCCGCACCGTAAGAAAGGCGCTCCGGGTGCGAAAGCCGCATTTCCGCCCCCAGCGCCGTCACATATACGCCGCTGACGCCGCAGTTTGACCGACGCAGCACAAAATAATGTCCCAGCTCATGCGCCAGCGCAGCCAGCAGCAGCGCCGCCAAAAGCAGTGGTGACGAACACAGGATGAATGCCGCCAAAAGCAAAAAGACAGCCGGGGATACCCGAACTGCGGTTTTTTTCTTCTCAGACATAATAAACAGGATTGAGGTACACCGCGTCATGGTGGAGTTCAAAATGCAGGTGGGGTCCGGTAGCATTTCCTGTGTGGCCTGCCTCCGCAATGGGATCTCCCTTGCGCACTGTCTGATCAGGGGAAACCATAATTTTACTGCAATGGCCGTAAAGCGACACAAAACCGCCGGCATGCTGCACCATGACGTATTTGCCCAGCTCGCTGCTGTCCCCTGCCACTGTCACGATACCGTCGGCAAAGCAGCGGATGACCGTGCCGTCATCCACACCCAGATCCACGCCGTAATGAAACTTTTCATGCCCGCCGGAGGGCGCAGCACGCAGGCCAAACTCAGAGGTGAGGACACCCTCTGCCGGCGTCTGGTAGGAAAAGCCCAGCACCTGCTGCTCAAGGCACGCCTGTGCGGGCAGATTATCCGCAGAATACACAACCGGCACTGACTCTGTGCCAGTGCCGGCTGTTCCGTCGGCGGCCGTGGCGGTCTTTTCGGCCGCTCCGTCCGTGGATTTGCTTGCGTCCGAGGGGCCAAACACCGCCACATAAGCGTCGTTGAGGGCCTCCCCCACCTTTCCGCTGCCGGAAACCGCCTTTCCCACATCGGAAAAAGCCGCCACGAAATCGGTGTTCGTTCCCATCAGGGACGACAAACGTGCGCTGACAGCGGCCATAGCCTGCGGCGCCGTCAGTTTCAGCAAAACCGCCAGTACCAGGATCACACCGCTGACCATCAGCTGCGCCATCCAGCGCCGCTCCCGCGGCGTGGCGGGGCGATCACGCCTTGCGCCGCGCCTGGGCGCGGGCCGATATCCCGCGCTGCTGCCGGCGCTGCCGCCGGGTCTTTCATATCCCACAGCCATACCATGCCTCCTTCCGTTTATCTCCATATATATGCGTGAAAAGCGGCGGTATGATGCCAATTCCCACTTGACAGCACGGGTCGAAACACATATAATAAATAAGCTGTCATCGGGGCGTGGCGAAGTTTGGTATCGCGCTTGGTTCGGGACCAAGAGGCCGCGGGTTCGAATCCCGCCGCTCCGACCAGTGAAAAGCCCCATTTTCTTTCAGGAAATGGGGCTTTTCTTTTGCTACAAGCAACATGAAAACCAGAGGGCGTCAAGGTGAAGGTGGACGGCTATGTATTTAGACATGCTATATGTAGTTTTGTGAGGTTTCAAGAGATTGTTTTCGTGTTTTATTTTACAACATTGTGCTGCGTCTGACTCAAATCATTTCCCATTTCGATTAGCACGGAAATTAGCTCGGTTTTTGTTCCGATTAGCAGGAGATGGCAAATTCTTAGCAGGAATGGCAAAATCCCAGCTAATTCTTAAACTCGCTAATTTGGAGAAAAGTCAACTGTTCGATAAGACTTGGAGTGTAATAAATTGAAATTTGGGCAGATATCAATCAGAGACCGATAAAAAATAGAAAGTGCCAAAAAACCAGTTAAATCACGGCTTTCGGCACTTTCAATGGCGCGCCTGAAGGAATTCGAATCCCCGACCTTCCGCTTAGGAGTTCCGCGTTCCCGCTGGTGGCATGTGGTTCCCCGGTGTCCGGGGATGCGCTTAACGCCGCAGCACCAACGAAAAGCGGTCGCTCCATCATCCTGCTCGCAGCACCTCACATACCCTGATATTCGGCAGAGTGTTAGCAAGCTGTTAGCATTCGCCAGTGCGAAAGAGCTGGTATGCGCACCAACCGCGCGATTACATCGTAAAGACAATTATTAACCAAACAGAAGCAATCTGTCAAGAGAAATCTGAATACCCGAATCCGTGAAGGCACTCGTCCGCGAGTGCCTTCACCTTTTTCGCCCGCCTGTCTGGCAGGCGCGACGGACGCGAGCAACTTGCGCCAGCTCCGCCCCAATCCTGATTGCCATCGCGGCTGTGACGTTGTATAATAGTAATATATTTTATGAAAAGCCATCAGAAAGGACGGTGAGGAATGTGGACACATTAGCCATCCTAAGACCGGAGCAGCTTCCGTTCAAGGTTCCGCCCGAGCTAAAGCTTGCCATAGACGAACTCATCACCGCCTACGACCGCGATGATTGGCTAAATTTGGACTGCTATCTTGACGAGGTGCAAGGTGCGGCCCGTGGGGTCAGCGAGGAGAACGACGCTTGGGTACGCTGGTACTACACGCTCGACGGATGGAGGAAGAAGCAAGATGATTGACTTTTCCGATGCAAAGACGCTTGTGAACAGCTATGAGGGAGCCAACACGAAGCTTAAAGTCGAGTACGAGGGGGAGACATACATGCTCAAGTTCAGGCAAAAACTTGAGCAAAACCCAAACAACCCTCTCCAAGCGAGCTATTCAAGCGCCCCAATCTCGGAATACCTTGGCTCGCATATCTTTCAACTTGCTGGCATACCCGTTCAGGAGACGCTTGTTGGCACCTATAGGGGAAACCCTGTAGTCGCTTGCAAGGACTTCATAAGGAACCGCCCGGACTCAGACTCCATCGAGCTTGTGGAGTTCAAGAAGTTGGAGATATCTTTCCTTGGTGGCTCCTCGGCGGGTGGTCGTACCCCTCTTTACGACAACCTCATTTCTATTTTCAACTCCCACGACTCCCTTGCTGGTATCCGCTCCGTGGCCGAGGAGCGCTACTGGCAGACCTTCGTCGTTGATGCACTGATTGGGAACTTCGACCGTCACGGAGGAAACTGGGGGTATGCTGCTCGTCGATAAAACGGACAATCCTCTCCTTAACGCATCCGTCCGCTCTTGTGATCCGCACACGGCCGCGGTCTGGGACTCTGAACAGATCGTTGCAGTTGCGATCAACGAACCGAATCTCCTACCTCGCTCTCTCCATGTGCGCGTTAAGCCACTTCTACTGATACGCAAACATGTAAAATATATTCTCCGATTCCTGCAATACAGCAGAGCAGATATTTTCCGGCTTTCTTACTTCTCTGACGGTCCTTCATCCGAATCAGCTCATCCGACACCGTTGAGTGATCGACGCCGCGATGACCGACACCAGCGGCAATGCTTTGAGCGACGCTGTCTGCGGCTCCATGGGCGGATGTCCCAACGCCGGTCTTGACGGCTCCGATGAAGCTTACAAATGGAACATGGGCCGGTTTGCCTCCTCCAACGCTCGCAGCAGGGACAGCTCCGGTTCCCCACTTTCCGAAACCCGGACCGTAACGCCCTTTTTACCGAAAACACTGCGGCATTGGGAAGAGGACCAATCTTCCTTCGCCAAAAAGTCTTGCGGGAACATTCCCGCAAGACTTTTTCTTTTTACCGTCACAACGGGTAAACCTCTTGACCTGGCCGATTATTTGTGGTTTAAATAAATATCACAAGGAAAAAACGGCTTCCCCGGTATCCGGCCGGGAAGACCATCAGGAGGAGCATCTATGTTAGGCAATTTTGTTTACGCCAATCCCACAAAACTTTATTTCGGTGAAAACGCGCTGGACGGCCTGCGGCAGGAGCTGCCTCAGTACGGCCCCAGGGTGCTTCTGGCCTACGGCGGAGGCTCTGTCAAGCGTACCGGGCTGTTCGATCAGGTGACGGCCCTTTTGCGCCGGTGCGGCAAGACCGTCGTCGAAGACGGCGGTGTCATGCCCAACCCCACGGTGGAAAAGCTGTACGAGGGCTGCCGGCTGGCCCGGGAAAACGACGTGGATCTGATCCTGGCGCTGGGAGGCGGCTCCGTGTGCGACTACGCCAAGGCACTGTCCGCTTCCGCCTGGTGCGAGGGCGACCCCTGGGAAAAATACTACCTGCACATGGAGGATGTGGACTGCCGCGTCATTCCCGTGGGCTGCGTGCTGACCATGGTGGGCACCGGCTCCGAAATGAACAGCACCGCCGTCATCACCAACCCCAAAGAAAGGCGGAAACTGGGCCGTCCCTTCGGGGACAGGGTATTCCCCAAATTCTCCATCCTCAACCCCGTCTTTACCATGACACTGCCCCCATACCAGATGACGGCGGGTATTTTTGATATCATGTCCCACATTCTGGAGCAGTATTTTTCCGGCACGGACGACAATGTTTCCGACTACCTGTCCGAGGGCCTGCTGCGTTCCGTCATCCACAGCGCCCGCGCGGCCGTGCAAAATCCCATGGACTACGAAGCACGCAGCAACATCATGTGGGCCGCCGCCTGGGGGCTGAACACCCTGCTCTCCCGTGGGAAAACCACCGACTGGGAAGTGCACATGATCGGTCAGGCGGTGGGCGCCTACACCGACGCCACCCACGGCATGACGCTCTCCGCCGTGGCACTGCCCTACTATCGCCATATTCTTCCCTTCGGTCTGCCCAAGTTCAAGCGCTACGCCCAAACCGTGTGGAATGTGGACCCCACGGGCAAAACCGACGAAGAGGCGGCTTACGAGGGCCTTGCGCGCATGGAGGACTGGATGCGTGAGATCGGCGTGGTGCTCAGTGTGAGGGAACTGGGCGTCACCGAGGCGATGGTGGAGGATATCGCCCAGACCGCGCTCATTAAGGAGGGCGGCTACAAAGTGCTGACCCGTCCGGAGATCTCCTCCATTTTGTGGGAGAGCCTGGGCCGTTAAGCGGCCGCCCCGGGCGGCAAACGACGGAAACCCTTGCATCCCTTTCCGTTTTGTGCTACAATCAACCGTTCCTATGGAACAGACAGGGGGCTTTTACATGAAAAAAGCGGCAAATCATTCGGAACTGATCCGTGAGCTGATTGAAACCGGCAATCAGGAGCTTTGCGACGAAGATCTGATGCATATGCTCATCGCTGAAAAACTCACCTCCAACAGCAACGACGGCGATGGCGCCACCTTTGGCCAGCGAGCCGCGGACGCCGTGGCCCGTTTTGCGGGAAGCTGGGCCTTTATCTTCTCTTTTCTGGGGATCATGGTGCTCTGGATGGTAATAAACATTCTGCTTGCTGTCCGGGCTTTTGACCCCTACCCCTTTATTCTGCTGAATCTGGTACTCTCCTGTATTGCCGCTGTGCAGGCGCCGCTGATCATGATGAGCCAGAACCGGCAGGAGGCCAAGGACCGGGCCAGGGCGGAAAACGACTACCGCATCAACCTGAAAAGCGAGCTGATCATTGACGATCTCCATTTGAAGCTGGACAAGGTGCTGGAAAATGAGAAAAAGCTCACCGAAGAGCTGACCGAGCAGAAAAAGCTGCTGGAAAAGCTGCAAAAAGCCGCTCCGTCCGGGCGATAAACGTCAGCGCGGCGCCGGACGTAAGATCCGCAAAAAAGCGTGTCATGGGAAAGAAACTCCCCATGACACGCTTTTTTCTCTCTTCTCTTTGAAATTGCTCTCAATAGCGACCCACAGGCGGCTGGCAGTAATCCGGCAACGGGCAGACATACCGGCCGCCGTTCTTCCTGAGGACTTCCGCTTTAGCCGCGGCCATAACTTCAGGCGACGCCATGGTGTAAAGAGCCGCCAGAGCCATTACCTCTGCCGCACGCTCCATTCCTTTGATGCCGATGGCGCTGCCGGAGAAGGCGGTATTTTGCCAGCTGTGACCCACGTTGCCAAGACAGGCCGTGGCCACATTGATGCTCAGCGTCGGCGCGGCATAGCCTACATCGCCCACGTCCGTGGAACCGGACACATAGCTCTTTTCCGATGCGTTGAAGGGATGTACCTGAGTGTCCAGCGGCTTTTTCAGCGCCTCGTCCACCTCGTCAAAGTACTCTGTCAGTTCTTCCCGGATGGACTTGAGAGTGTCACGGGGATACGTCCGCAAAAAGCGGGATGCCTGATCAAAATCCTCTTCCGTCCACGCAGGCGCCCCCAGTTCGTCAAAGGCCCGCTGGGCCACCGCCGCCAGCGTCTTGTTGGGCAGATAGTCGGAAAAGGCCATGGTGACCTCGTAGCGCATCTGTGTTTCCGTCATCAGCGCCGCTCCCTTGGCTATATTCACCACTCTGGCAAATAATTCCTGCATCTGGGCCACTTTGGGCGCCCGCACTTCATACTTGATGACCGCGTGGTCGGGTACCACGTTGGGGGCCGTTCCGCCGGCGTCGGAATAGGCATAATGCACCCGGGCGGTAGGCAGCATGTGCTCACGCAGATAGTTTACCCCCACGTTCATCAGCTCCGCCGCGTCCAGCGCGCTGCGGCCCAGATGGGGCGAGGCTCCTGCATGGGCCGCCACACCGTCGAAGATAAAGTTGGCGCCCATAATGGCGACCTCTCCTTTGGAAGGCACCTCATTGACGGTGGCCGGGTGCCATGTGTAGACAAAATCCACGTTATCAAAAAAGCCGGCACGGGCAATAAACTGCTTGGAACCCGCGCCTTCTTCGGCGGGACAGCCAAAGTACAGCACCGTGCCGTCTTTCTTCTCCCGCACCAGATAGTCCTTCACTGTGGCCGCCGCCGCAAAGCTGCCTGCACCCAGCAGATTATGACCGCAGCCGTGGCCCGGGGCATCCGGCGTCACAGGGCATTTTTCCGTGCAGGATGCCTGCTGACTGAGGCCGTCCAACGCGTCATACTCCCCCAGAAAACCCATCACCGGCTTGCCGCTTCCCACCCGGAACGTGGCCACAAAGGCGGTAGGCACATCCGCGATGCCTTTTTGCACCGTGAAGCCTTCCTCCTCCAGTGCCGCACACAGTGCCGCCGCCGACTTGGTTTCCTGATACGCCAGTTCCGCATAGCCCCAGATTTCCCTGGCCAGAGCCTCCGTCCGCGCCCCCTTTGCCGCTACGCTTTCTTTTACAAATGACAACTCCGTCATGGCGTTTCTCCTTTCATACGCTTAGAGTACCTTGCTCAGGAACTGAGCGGTACGGGGATTTCGGGGACAGGTGAACAGCTCGTCTGGGTCGGCATCCTCCTGAATCACGCCCTCGTCGATGAACAATATTCGGTTGGACACCTGACGGGCAAAGGCCATTTCATGCGTTACATTTAAAATGGTCATGCCGCTGCGTGCCAGATCGCCGATGACCGCCAGCACTTCCTTCACCATCTCCGGGTCCAGTGCCGAAGTCGGCTCGTCAAAGAGCATTACCTCCGGCTGCATGGCCAGCGCCCGCACGATGGCCAGACGCTGTTTCTGGCCGCCGGAGAGCTTCCGGGGATATTCGTCCTTCTTGTCCAGGAGGCCCACTCGTTCCAGCAGCGTCTCGGCGTCCGCCTCTGCCTGACCCTTGGAAATTTTTTTCTCCAGGACGGGCGTCAGGGTGATATTGTCCAGCACCGTCATATTGGGAAACACGTTGAAGCTCTGGAATACCATACCCATGCGGCGGCGGATTTCACCGATATTTTTCTTCCGGCTGGTGATGTCCTCTCCGTCAAAAAACACCTGACCGCCGGTAGGTTCCTCCAGCAGATTCAGACACCGCAGAAACGTACTCTTGCCGCTGCCGGAGGGGCCGATGATGGATACCACTTCTCCCCGACGCACCGATGTGGTGATCCCCTTGAGCACCTGCAGCGTTCCGAAGCTTTTGCACAGATTTTCCGTGCGCAAAATTGTATCAGTCACTGGCTTTGAGCCTCCTCTCAAAGAATTTTGCCGCCTGCGACAGCGTAAAGGTCACGATCAGATAGATAAGTCCTACGATGGTCAGCGTGGGGATCTGGATAAACGTGCTGGCCGATACCGTCCGGTAGGATGTCATCAGTTCGCCTACAAAGAAGACAGAGGCAAGAGATGTTTCCTTGATCATGACGATAAACTCATTCACCAGTGCCGGTAAAATGTTCCGCACCGCCTGGGGCAATATCACCCGCTGCATCATATGGATGTGGCTCATGCCCAGACTCCGGGCAGCTTCCCACTGTCCCTTGTCCACCGCGTCGATGCCGGCGCGGATAATCTCGCACACATAAGAAGAGCTGTTCACAATCAGTGCCACCACAATGCAGGCTGTATCCGACATCTCAATGGGCAAAATCTTCGGCAGCACCAGCCAGAAAAAGTAAAGCTGCAGCAGAATAGGCGTACCGCGCAATACCTCCACATAGACCGACGTGATCATCTTGAGTACCTTCAGGTGGCTCATGCGCAACAGCGCCACCACCAGACCCAGCAGACTGCCCACCACCACCGTGATGGCCGCCAGCCACAGTGTGCCGCCCAGTCCCTGTAAAAATGTGGAGGAATACCGGCTCCACAGCTTGACCATTGTTTCCATGACCGCTCTCCTATGCTTTTACGCTTTTATGCTTTTTTGTTGATGCGCGCTCTATGCGTATGTTTTACTGGACGCCAAGCGTCTTGGCATATGCCGCGTACTGGGTATACCATTGTTCGATCTGTCCGGCAGCCGTCAGGCGGTCGATGGTGGCATTGACTGCGTCTGTCAGCTCTGTTTCACCCTTGGTGATGGCCACACGGGTCCCTTCCATGGATTCATCCACGGTGAAGAGGAAGTTGGGCACGATGCTCAGGCTGTAGCCGGGGTTGGCGTCGGCGTAAAGCTGGCCGTTGGAGATCTCGCAAACGCACACGTCCGCCTTGTTCTCCCCCACCATCAGCATACCGTCCGTCATGGCGGATACCCGCTTGAACTCCTTATACTTGGGCACCTGGTCGTTTACCAGCGATTCCTGCACGGAGCCGCTCTGGGTCACTACCACGGCGTTGGCCAGGGATTCAATGCCGGTATACTTGTCCAGATCCGCCGTGCGCACCAACAGACCGTAACCGCCGCCTTCCACAAAGGAATAGCCCTTGGACATTCCGATGGTTTCCGCACGCAGCGGGGAGTAAGCAATGGCCGAGATCGCCAAATCATACTTGCCGTCTGCGATGCCCGCCAGCACCGCCGAGAATTCCAGCGGCACGACCCGCAGTTCCACGCCCAGATCCTGAGCGATTGCCTTGGCCAATTCAATATCTACGCCCACATACTGCTCCTGGCCGGATTTGGACGAGTCAATAAACTCATAGGGAGCAAAGTACGGTTCGGTGGCCACTTCGATGTAGCCTTGCGCCTTGATCTTCTCCAGGCGGTTTTGGGCGGTCTTTGCCGCACTGCCGGAAGCACCGCACGCCGCCAGTGACAGCGCCATTACCAGCGCCAGCAAACATGCCATCCATCTTTTCATTTTCTGTTCCTCCTTAGAACTGTCCCGCACACACACTGCTGCGGTTCTTTTTTTGTTGTTGAGGGTATCTTACACCAAAATCTTTAGTATGTCAACGCGTTAGCTCGCTAAATTGCTAATTTGTTAAATTTTTGTGTCTTTGCACAACCGAGCGGCAACGGAAGAAAGAATGTTTTATGGAAATTGCTTTCCTGTCAGACAGACGACAACAGAATTTTGCCATGTCTGCGGGCGGTCTTTTTTTCATACAATCAGGGAAAAGCAATCCCCGGCATCCGAACTTTTGCAGGAGGCGACACATGAAAGCAGGATCTTTTGGGCGAACCGGTCTGATAACCGTCCTGACTTTGCTTTTGACGGCGGTTTTTAGTATCGCGGCATTCGGAACCGGCACAAAAATCGAAACGCCGTGCCGCAGGTACATCGACTGCAGAATGCCCGTCCCCCTCCGGGCCAGCATCGGCATGAAGCCCACGGTCAACGGTGCCCGGTACCGGCTTTTTCCCTCCGGTAAACCGTTTATGCGGGCGGCCAGCAAACACTGCCTGCTTTTGACGGGCTGCGACGAAGGGTGTTATTTCTTCAACGGCCCCTGGGATGGCCACGATACGGTGGCCGGTCCCCGGGATACGGTCCGGCAGCGTCACCGGGCGCAAGGGAACGCAGGGCGCGGACATCAGGCGGAGGATGCAGCAGGAGCATATTACTTCTCATGGCCCGGGTCACGGCGCTTTGCCTGCTGACATATGACGGCACGGCCAACTGCCTCATCAGGGCCGTGGAAATGCTTACCTTCTATCAACCCTTCTCCCGAAAAATGGCGGAAGGAGGCGTTTATTCCCTGGACGACCATCGCCATTTTCTCATGGGGAGATGGCTGCCGCTGGCGATTTTTTTCTTTATTTCCACAGCGTTTTCCGTCTATCCGGCGCTCCGCGCGGTGCCCATAGGCCCGGTGGCAGGCGTAATCACACTTCTGGCGGGTCTGGCAGTCCGCAGCGGGGAAACGCGTGATCCGCTGCGTACAATGCAAAAATTTATGGTGCAGTACCGGGATTTTATGGACCCGGAGCATTTTCAGGCGATCTTGAAAAATGATTACGGCATGGCACCGGAGGAACTGTCATCCTATAAACGAAACTGACCGCGGCTTTTATCCGTCAAAAGGACCCGCCGCTTTTGCGGCGGGCCCTTTTTTCAGCAAAGAAACAGCTACAGCGGGCAGAGCGGCTGCGCACAGGGTGCTTCACCGCAGGACGGCGCGCCGTCGGTGCCGCATGTCACATAACTGTAACCGGGAATGGCTTCCACGCCGCACTTCACCGGGATTTTGATCCTGACATGCTGGGTAATGATGATCCGACAGCCTTCTCCGCAGTCGTCCGGGGTACAGGCAATGGACGGTTCACCGCAGCACTCTGTTTCGATGGGGCCCACCACAGCGTTGGGCCGCACCTCCACGGGAATGCTGATATCAGCGTACTCATACCCCACCTTGCGGCAGCCGTCAGGCTTCCCGCAGCCCGGCCTACCGTCCCCCAGCGTGTGATAAACGGCGTCGTGCATGACTTACTCCTCCTGATTGTCGCAGTTCTTGCAGATATCTTCGCCGGAAGCCTCCAGGCAATCCACATAGGTGTCGCCCGGCAGCGCCGTTGCGCCGAATTCCACGGGAACCGCCACGCAGATCTTCTGCGTAATGGTGAAGGTGCAGCTGCCGCCCTTTTTGCCGGCACAGGGATTATCACCGCCGGTGACCACGGGGTCGCCGCAGCAGGTGGTAGACGTTCCCAGGGGCTTTGCATAGGGCGTCACGGTAACGGGGACGCATACGGACATGGACTGATAGCCTACCGCGGGGCAGGTGACATCACCGCCGTCCGACACGGCGACCATTTGCTTGCAGTTTGTGCATTCTGACATTGGTCGAATGACCTCCTCTCAAACAATGTCTACCTTACTATATGCCGCCGTTTCTTTTAAGGCCACTGCGGTAAAAATAAAATACCCGCGCAGGCACGCAGGCCTGTGCGGGTATTTCATTTTTACCGCTCTGAAACGTTCTCTGTTTCCTTCTGTGCCAGATCATTGGTGTCCATGGAATCCTTATAGACCACATAGCGGTCGAAGAGGTACTCGGTGACCAGATTGAGGATCATATTGATCACTGTCACCCAGTTGCCGTTCCAGCCCAGGGTACCCTCCAGAAACTTGCCGCCCAGCGTGCTGATGGGAGTGAACACGCAGTAGTAACCGAACACCTTCATCATGGCCACCGGCACATTGGCCGTGGACTTGAACGTAAACCGCCGGTTGATGGTGAAATTCCACAGCACCGACAGCACCAGCGCCACCAGATAACTGACCCAGTAGGTAACGTGCATGGCGTTATACAAAAGGGCAAAACTGCCCATTTCAATGGCGCCCGCGCTCATAGAAAACAGCACGAATTTGACGGTGCGCCACAGTTCCTTATGTTCTTTTCTCTCCACTGTCACTTCTCCCCCATCTTTTTGGCATATTTTTTCAGATACACACCGCGCATCAGATACACATCCGCCAACGGCAGACGGCTCTTGACACCCAGCGCCCGGGTATGCAGCCACGCCACACACGCCTTGTCCGCCAGCAGACACTGCGCCTGACAGTCCGCCTCCGTCTCGGCCCGGCAAAGCGCACCCACACCCCTCACCAGCACCACGTCCGTCTTTTCAAGCGCCCGAAGCAGCGCGGTTTCTTCCGGTTCCGCCGCCGGGATCACCGGTCCGATGATCTGCGCCATGTCGTCCAGCTGGGCATCGATCTGCTGGTGCTCCGATGCGCAGCACAGCGTCGCCGGGGTGGCGCACACCTGAACACTGCCGAATTTCCACGAAGCGGCGGCGACGCAGCGCTCCGTCAGTTCCTGATCCGCCTCGAAAACGTCGCACTGACCCCGGCAGGCCCGACGGCAGACCTGCTCCAGAAGCCGCGCCCGGGCGAAGGCCTCCGAAGCGTCCCTGCCCACGATCACCGCTCCGTGCCGCGCCAGAAGCACCACCCGTGCCCCTGCCAGAAAGGCGGTCGTCACATGGGCGGCCAGCTTTTTCGTCCCCGGCAGAGCGTACTTGGCCAGAGCGATGCCGCCCAGCGCAGCGTGCTCCGCCTCCGTCACCGGCAGGCGGTCAAAGCCCGCAAGGCCCAGTGCCGAAGCGTAGGTCTGGTGGGTATGAAGGACAAAACCAGCCTGGGGAAACACCTGATAGGCCGCCAGATGAATGCCCTTTTCCGAAGACGGCTTGTGCCCGCCTTCCCAGGCCCCGGTAGCCATATCCACGCAGACGATGTCCTCCGGGGTCATGGTTTCATAGCTCAGGCCGCTGGGGGTGATGGCCATGCGGTTCTCTCCCGCCCGGGCGCTGATATTGCCCCAGGTGCGGGCCGTGAGTCCCTCGTCCAGCAAACGCCTGCCGGCTTCCGCCACCAGACGCCGGGCCTCCCACATCTCGGTCATTCCACCACCTCAATGTGCTCGAAGGCCCGCCCGAAGGCCGCCACGGCCCGATCGATGTCCTCTTCCGTATAGGCGGCGCTGGTATACATCCGGTTGCCCGCCAGCGTCACCAGGCCCTCGGCCATGTAGGCCGCGCCGATGTGCTGCATTTCCGATTTGCGGCGGGAGGTTTCCTTGAGAATATGGGGGATCTCCCAAGGCTTGCTCCAGCGGATGGCAAAATGCATGGTGCCCACCGTGTCCAGATGGCAGATGGAGCCCACGTTATAGGCCACGAAGGGCAGGCCCCTGCGGTCAATGAGCGCGTTGAGGCCGTCCGTCAGCCGGTCGCCCATTTGGGCCGCCTTCTCCCAGGCGCGGGTGCGCTCGATCTCGCAAAGGGTGTAATATCCGGCACAGCAGGACAGGGGCGTTGCCGTCATGGTGCCGCCCACCAGCGCCTTCTTGCCGCCGTGTTCATCCAGGCCCGCACCCAGATATTTCATGTACTCCTTCTTGCCGCCCAGCGCACCGGCGCCGGGATAGCCGCCGGCCACGATCTTGCCGAAGGCCGTCAGGTCGGGGGTGACGCCAAAGTACATCTGCGCGCCGCCCATGCCCAAACGGAAGCCTGTCACCACCTCGTCAAAGATCAAAAGCGCGCCGTACTTGTCGCAAAGCGCCCGGACGCCCGCCGGGAACTGGAAATCCACGGGGCGTGTGCCGCTCTCCGGCCCGATGGGCTCCAGCAGCACCGCCGCGGTGCCGCCGGAAAGCTGGTTGCGCTTCAAAACCCGCTCCAGATCATCGAGGTCGTTGGGGAAAAACTCCTGCGTATGTTCAAACACGAAGCCGGGCACGCCTTGGGACTGCAAGCCCTTGGTGCCGGGAATGCGGATGCCGTAGGCCAGCTGGTCGCTCCAGCCGTGATAGGCGCCGCCCATCTTCACGATGTTCTTCTTTTTGGTGGCCAGACGGGCCACACGAATGGCGCCCATGCAGGCCTCCGTGCCGCTGCCGAACATCCGCACCCGCTCCACCGAGGGAACGCTGTCGATGATCTTTTTGGCGATGAGGTACTCGTACTCATGGAAAAGGCCGGTGGACGGGCCGCAGGTGTTGAGCAGCTCAATGACCTTTTCCCGCACCTCCGGCGGGTTGGAGCCCAGCACCGTGGGGCCGCCCGCCTGCAAAAAGTCCAGATATTCGTTGCCGTCAATGTCGTAAAGACGGTTGCCCTCCGCCTTGGTGAATACCAGCGGGAAGGGATAATTGAACGCCAGGTTGTGCTGCACGCCGCCGGGAATGACGGACTGCGCCTTGAGGATCATGTCGTGGGAGGCACGGCACTTTTCCCCGAAATACTTCTCTTCGTAATTCCGCAGTGCGTCCCTGCTGATGCTGTAAACGGGCTTTTGGATCAGGGCGTCCAGCTTCTGCGTCACGGCCGCCGCGTCCACATAGCGATAAGGTGTTGTCATAATGTCTGCCTCCTTATTAAGATGCGTGTATGTGATTGAGCAAGGTAAAGCACTTGCTGTTGGCCTTGTAAAGCATTTTGAACGCCTCAAACTGGCGGTCATACACGGCTTTATCCGCCGCTTTTGGTTCATAAGACGCCGTTACGGGGATGAACCGCCCCGCCTCCGACAGGTCCTTCATCAGCCCCAGGCCGACGCCCATCACCGCCGCAGCCCCTACGGAGCCCACGTTCTGGGGCGAAGCCACGGTTTCCACTCTTCGCCCGGTGATGTCCGCCAAAATCTGGCAGGTCACCGGCGACAGCGCGCCGCCGCCCACAAACCGCAGCGCAGGAGAGGTGTGTATCTTTTTGTCCTGGCACTCCAGCATCCACCGCAGATGGTAACAGACCCCTTCCAGCACCGCCCGGATCATCTCCGTTTTGCCGGTTTCCAGACGGATATTGAAAAACATACCGCCGGCGTCCGGTGCCTCAAAGGGGCAGCGGTTTCCGTGGAGCCACGGAGCAAACAGCACGCCGCCGGCGCCGGCAGGCGCTTTGAGCACCGTTTCCGTCAGATAGTCGTACAGGCTGGTATAGGTGGCCTCCATACCTTCGGTGATCTTTTTCTTATCCAGATACACGCCGATCTCATCCAGCGCCAGATGGTCCTTCACCCACTCCAGACACTTGCCTGCCGTTTCCATCTCCGCAAAGTAATTATAATACCCCGGCTGCGCGCCGACAATAGAGGCGATCATGGAATCCACATCCACCAGACGCTTGTCCACGATGGTGGAAACCCATCCGGAGGTACCGCAGTAAACGTGGGTGTCGCCCAGATGCACGCAGCCTGCGCCGATGCCGATGAGGGTGGCATCCCCGCCGCCGCCGAACACCGGCGTGCCCTCCGTCAGCCCCAGATCCGACGCCGCTTTCGCCGTCAGGCCACCCGCCCGGTCGGTGCAGCGAATAATACGCGGCAGGTGTTCGGGCTTTACACCGCACATTTTGCAAAGCTCCCTGCTCCATATTCCCTTGCCCGGCCGGGAGTCGTACAGGAACGTGGAGTAGGCCGAATCCTCCGTCATCACAAATTCACCTGTGCAGCGACAGAGGATGTATTCCTTCACATCCAGCCATTTATAGACCCTGGCGAAAGCCTCCGGTTCGTTGGCCTCCACCCACTTGTATTTCCAGATGGGGTCTTTCACACTGGAGGACACCGCGCCGGTGATGGCAAGGCTCTTGGCCAGATTCACCACGTTGGCCCCCGCGATCTGCACGCCGTAGGCCATGCCCTCCCTGATCTCCCGGGTGGCCCGCTGGTCCATGTAGCTCATGGGGCGGCGCACCGCGCGGCCCTCTTTGTCAACCAGCACCAGTCCCTGCATCTGGGAGCAAAAGGACACCGCGGACACCTGCTCGGGCCGCACCTCTGTCTTTTCAAACACTTGCCGCGTACTCACGCACATGGCATTCCACCACTCGTCGGCGTCCTGCTCCGCGCCGCCGTTGTCCAGGATGTAAAGCCCATATCCTTGCTGGGCGTCTGCCACCAGACGAATGCTGCCGTCCACAGAAAAGAGGCACGTCTTCACGCCGGTGGTGCCGATGTCGTAAGCCAGTACATAAATCATGACCCTTCCTCCTTTTTCAGCCCGAAGGCGGATTGAATAAACGCTGTCATCTGCCGCGACAGATACGCCTCGTCCGCCGCCGCCTCGCCGCAGTATTCGCGAAAGCGGGCGCGATAATAGTCGCAGCTGTATGAAAACTGCAGCATCAACAGCAGATTATCAAAAAAGAAGGCCAGCATAGGCGCGTCCACGTCGCGGCGGATCTCACCCCGGGCCGCCGCCTCCGCGATCACCGCCGTGTAGGCGCGGGCGGAAATGCCTTCGATCTCCGCGGCCAGCTGCGCGGCATAAGCACTGCTGGCACCGGCGGTGATTTCATTATACATCACATGATAATAGGGATGCTCTCTGGCGCAGCGCTGGATGGCCTGGATCAGCCGCTCCGCCCGCTGCGTCATATCGCCTTTTCCCGCCAACGCATTTTCAATCTCACTTTTGAGTACCTCCAACGCCCGGCGCAGACAGGCCAGAAAGAAACCGTCCTTATCCGTATAATACTTGTAGATCACGCCCACGCTGACTTGCGACTCCCGCGCGATCTCATTGATGTTGGCCCGATCCAGTCCCTTTTTTGCAAAGGCTGTGATCCCGCACTCCAACAGCGCCGCCAGCTGTTCTTCCGTGAGTTTCTTCCTCATACGCGACCTCTTTCATCTGTATCGTGAGCAGTAATTCATGTCTTGAGTTCAGTATAAAAGTGTTTTGAGCAATTTGCAACTCTTTTTTGGGAATAATTCTTCTGTTTTGACAGGGCGCACATCAGAGCGCTTTCTGTATTTGACAAAGGGACAGCAGACCGCTACAATAGGAAGCACGATCAAAAAAGGAGGCGCGGCCATGGAAATTCTGTACGCGGACAAACGCATCGCAGTGTGTATCAAACCGTCTGGCGTGGTGTCCACCGACGAGCCGGGCGGTATGCCGGAGCTGCTGCGCCGGGAGCTGGGAACACCCTGCATCCGCACCGTTCACCGGCTGGATCAGACGGTGGGCGGCCTCATGGTCTTTGCCCGCTCCGTCAAGGCCGCGTCGCTGCTCTCCGAGCAGATGCGGACCCACAGCTTTCATAAGGAATATCGGGCCGTTCTTGCCGGTATCCCCCCGGAAAAGGAGGGCACCTGCACCGATCTGCTGCGCCGTGACGGCGCCCGCCGTGTCACGGAGGTAGTGACGGAGCGGGGAAAAGGCGTGCAGGAGGCCGTTTTGCGCTACCGGGTGCTGGAGAGCCGGGAGGGACTGTCGCTGGTGCAGGTGGCGTTGGAAACGGGGCGCACCCACCAGATACGGGTGCAATTTGCCTCCCGGGGGCTTCCTCTCTGCGGCGACAGAAAATACGGCACGGAGGCGGACTACCCCATCGCCCTGTGGTCATACCGCCTGCAGTTTCTCCACCCGGAAACCGGAGAAGCCATGGATTTTTCCGCCCGGCCGCCGGCGACCTTGCCATGGACGCTATTTGAAAAGTGGGAAAAAAAACAATGACCTTATCTGCAAATTTTTATATGCGGCAATAACAGTAAAGGAGATCCGCTTTTCAGCGGATCTCCTTTTTTCTCTGTCGTTTTCAGCGCTTGCTCTGCACATAAACACCGTCTTTTCCCTGCTTTCCGTTTTTCGTCAGCAAGACACTGCGGATATCTTCAGAAGCTGCTGATGGGCAAACTGCCGTCATCGGTGCCTTTTTCAACGGATAAAATCGTCAGATCATATCCCTTTCCCTGACCCATATCTACATGCACCCGTTCTCCCGCCTTGTGGCCCATCACTGCCTTTCCCACAGGAGATTCCTTGCTGATGCTTCCCTCCAGGGCGTTTTGCCGCAGTGTCGTGACAAGACGGATGTTCCGGGTTTTTCCGTTTTGTTCCATTAAAATTTCCACTTTGTCAAAAAGTCCCACCTCGTCCGCAGCCGACTGATCCTCCACCACATGGGCCGTTTTCACCATGCGCTCCAGATAGCGGATGCGGGCGTCGTTGCGGTTTTTCTCCTGCTTGGCACACTTATACTCGAAATTTTCGCTCAAGTCCCCGAAGGCACGGGCAACCTTTACGTCCTCAATAAGCTTGGGGCGCAGATCCTGCACCCGGTGGCGGATTTCCTCCTGCATTTTGGCTATATCCTCTCTTGTGAGTTCATCATACATGACCCGTTCCTCCTTTTTCCATCTCAAACGCCGCCGAAAGGCGGCGCAGTGCCTCGGGCAGCCGGTCAAGCTCGATGCCCGAATAATTCACCACCATCACATGCGGCCGCGCCGCTTCCGGACGGCTGTAATAGTCCGATAAAAGCGCCAGACGCACTCCCTGCGCCGCCGCCCGGCGGCGCAGTTCCCCATCCGGCAGTTCAGTGTCGATGCGCATCAGGAAATGAAGACCCGCATCCTTTTCCAGAATCTGCACATGACCGGCGAAGGCACTGCGCCGAATATCCGCGATCACCGCGTCCCGTTTTTGATGATACCTGTTTTTCATGCGGTTGATGTGCATTTCATAGCTGCCCCGCTCCATGAACCGCGCCAGCGTGTACTGCTCGAAGCTGGGCACCGTGCAGGCGTAAAACCGCAGCTTCGCCCGGTACGCCAGCAGCAGCGGCGGCGGCAGGATCATGTAACTAATCCGAATGGAAGGCGCGATGGTCTTGGAAAAGGTGTTGAGATAAATGACACGCCGGTTTTCATCAATGGAAAACAGCGTCTGAATGGGCCGGCCCACAAACCGAAACTCGCTGTCATAGTCGTCTTCCAGAATATAGCGCTCCTGTCCCGCCCAGTGCAGCAGCTCCTGCCGCCGGCCGATGGACATGACAATGCCCGTGGGATAGTGGTGGGAGGGGGAAATATGCACCACGTCCGCACCGCACCGGCGCAGCTCCTGCACCGAAAGGCCGTTTTCATCCAGCCCCACTCGCCGCAGTTCCACTTGATTGCTCTCGTAGATCTTGCCGATCTTGCCGTAGCCGGGGTCCTCCACCGCGTAGCACTTGTCCCGGCCCAGCAGTTGTATAATTAAATTGTAGAGAAACTCCGTCCCGGCGCCCACCACGATCTGCTCCGGGTCCACCCGCATCCCCCGGAACTGATAGAGATACCGGGCGATCGCCTCACGCAGCTCCGGCGCGCCGTTGTAGGCCATGGGAGCAAGCAATTTTTTGTCCTCTTCCAAAATCGTTTCCCGCATCATTCGCGACCACACTGTAAAAGGAAAGTCCTCTGCTGAGATGGAATTCGTCACAAAATCCATGAAATACGCCCGGCGGGGCAGGGGCTTGATGGGCTCCTCCGGCGGAGGCGGCAGTTTTTCTCCCGGCAGGCCCTCCACCTGATTGACATAATATCCCTTTTTCTCACGGGCGTAGATATATCCTTCTGCCATCAGCTGTTCGTAGGCGTTCTTCACCGTGATGACGCTGATCTTCAAATGCTGGGCCAGCATCCGCTTGGAGGGCAGTTTTTCGCCCGACGCCAGCCGCCCTGCCAGGATCTCCTCCTTGATGTGACGGTAAAGCTGCTCGTACAGACTTGACCCCGCCGCCTTGTCAAAGGTGTAAGTGAGCATAGGCTCCCCCCTCCATCTGGTATTAAAGAATAATATCATTATGGATATTTTAATAATACCAGCCTTCAGTATAATACAAAGTAGAATCTTTGACAAGGAGTTTTTCATCATGAACGATCAAAAGACGAAGAAACTGGTTCTGGCCGCACTGCTGGCAGCGCTGTGCTGCGTGGCCACCATGGTCATTCAGATCCCCTCCCCCGCCAACGGATTTGTCAATCTGGGCGACTGTTTTGTGTTGCTCTCCGCCTGGCTGCTGGGCCCCTGGTACGGCGCCGCCGCGGCAGGCATCGGTTCCATGCTGGCGGACTTGCTGGCGGGTTACGCGCACTACGCGCCGGGCACGCTGGTGATCAAGGCGCTGATGGCGCTGGTGGCCGCTCTGATCTTCCGCAAGATGGCGCACAACAAAACGGCGGCCATGGTTGTCAGCTCCTTCGCGGCGGAACTCATCATGGTGGGCGGTTACTTCCTGTACGCCATGCTGCTGCTGGGCAAGGGCATCGGCGCGGCGGCCAGCATTCCCGGCAATCTGGTGCAGGGCGCTGTGGGCATGGTGGTTTCCGTCATTTTGATGGGCATTTTGCGGAAAACGGAATTGGATAAAAAATTGATTTAACGGAGGCGTTTATCATGGCAGGACAAGTTCATGCAGTGGAACAGGCAGGACTTCTGGACGAGGTAAGAAAGGAAGCTTCCAACGCGGCCGTACAGCTGATGGAAGCCGCCAGACTGCACAGGGGACAGATCGTGGTGGTTGGCTGCAGCACCAGCGAGGTGGTGGGCCATAAAGTGGGCAGCTACTCTACCCCTGAGATCGGGCAGGCCATTTTTGACGGATTGCAGAATGTATTTGGCCCTGCGGGCATCTATATCGCGGCACAGTGCTGCGAGCATTTGAACCGGGCCATTATTGTGGAGGCGGATGCCGTTCCCGGCTATGAGATCGTCAACGTGGTACCGCAGCCCAAGGCGGGCAGTTCCTTCGCCACCGCCGCCTATCACACCTTCCGGCATCCTGTGGCACTGGAGGAAGTGAAAGCCGATGCGGGACTGGATGTGGGCGGCACCCTCATCGGGATGCACCTCAAGCGCGTGGCCGTACCGGTCCGGCTGGAACAGAACCACATCGGAGAGGCCATTTTGCTGGCAGCGCGGGTACGTCCCAAATTCATCGGCGGTGACCGCGCTATCTACGACGAAAATCTGCGATAATGTCTTTTTCGTCCCGGCATGGGCAAAATCATTTTGCTTCAAAACGATTCGTTTTTCGTCTTATTCTGTAAAAAAGGCACCGGGGCTGACGGCCATTCCGTCAACCCCGGTGCCTTTTTCTTAAAAAATTCAGCAGCCCTTCATGGCGCGCAGAACGGCCATCAGGATAGAGAAGTATTTGCTGTCGGGCGTGTCCGCACGGCTGGTGATGATAACGGGGCAGGAAGCACCGCATACCACAGACGCCATGGTCTTGCCGGCGATGTAGGTCACAGCCTTATAGAGCATATTGCCTGCTTCAATAAAAGGCACCAGCAGAATGTCCGCCTGGCCGGCCACAGGATCCTTGATGGATTTATGCTTCACGGATTCCATGGAGATAGCGCCGTCCAGCGCAAGAGGTCCGGAAATGATGCAGCCCTTTACACCGCGCTGGGTGATCTCAGCGGATTCCACCGTGCTGGGCATCTTGTCCGTAACAGTTTCCACGGCGGAGAGCAGCGCCACCTTGGGGCATTCGTTACCGAGCGCGCGGGCCACGGGCAGCGCGTTTTCCACGATGCCGATACGGGTTTCCACATCAGGGGCAATATTGATCGCACAGTCGGTGATCATGATGAGGCGGTCCTCATACTCGAAGATACCGGCCTGGCTTACCAGACGGCGGCCGCCTTCGGGAATCAGCCCGGTTTCACGGTTCAAAATAGCACGGGCAAAATTAGAGGTCTGCAGAATACCCTTCATGGGGATATCCGCCTTTCCCTCCCGCACCAGCTTCACAGCTACCTTGGCCGCTTCCAGCTCTTCGCCGTCAAAAGGCACAATTTCATAGTCTTTCTCATCTTCGCCCATATCGTGCAGCATTTGAACGATCACGTCTGCTTTGCCGATGAGAGTTCCTTCCACCACGCCCTTGCGTCTGGCATTGACCACCGCGCTCAGCGCCGGTTCGTCATGCGCGTTGGCCAGCGCGATGCGTTTTTTTGTCCCCTGACTCAGAACATAGGCTTCCAGATCTTTAAAATTTGTAATCATTGATGATACCTCCAGGATTTTTGTTGAGTTCACCGGGAACGCACCCGGATGTTTTACGCATGGTATTGAGATTTTCCTTCTTTTACCCAATTCCACAGGTTTGCTCTATCATTATACACGCACGATAAGGTGAAAACAATCATTTTCCGCATCTTTTTCCGCAGACGAATGGTTTTGCGCCGTCAAGCACCACAAACCGCTTGCCTATTGGCCGCATTTCCTGTATACTGTGTGAAAAGAACGGAGCGGAGGCGAGTTTCCATGTTTGTCTATATTGTATACGGCATTATGATCATAGGCGCTATCACGCTGGTGGCACTCACCGTACTGCGGATCGACTGGGCCAGGCATCCGGAGAAATACGCCGATGCCGTGGAAGAGCAAAAGAAAGATCAGGAGAAAAAGGCCGCCCAGCAGCACATGAAAGAAAGTGAGCAGGAGCGCCAGCGCAGCTGGAAAGCCGCTCAGGCTTCCATAAAAAAAGGCGGAAAGCGCAAATAGCATGATAGAACATGAAAGGCCCGCATTCAACGGATATCTCCGTTGAATGCGGGCCTTTTTGGAACTTTTCTATTTCTTTTCCAACAGGGCTACCGCGTGGGCCGCCATGCCGGAACCGTCGCCTGTAAAGCCCAAATGTTCCTCCGTGGTGGCTTTTACATGGATCTGCCCGGCCTCCACGCCCAGCGCGCGGGACAGATTCTCCGCCATCTGCGCCCGGTAAGGCGCTATCTTGGGCGCCTGTGCCACCAGCGTCGCATCCACGTTGACCACCTGCCAGCCTGCCCGGTTCAGGACCTTCCCCACCTGGGTCAGCAGTGCCAGACTGTCGGCTCCCAGATAGGCGTCGTCACTGTCAGGAAAGAGCTGGCCGATGTCGTCCAGTCCCGCCGCGCCCAGCAGCGCGTCCATGATGGCGTGGGTCAGCACATCCGCGTCCGAATGACCCAGCAGGCCCTTTTCATAAGGAATCGTCACACCGCCCAGGATCAGCGCCCGTCCTTCCGTCAGCCGGTGAACATCATAACCGTGGCCTACGCGCAGGCTCGTCATGCTTCTTCCCTCCGGCGCAGGATCGCCTCCGCGACCTCCAGATCCAGCGGCGTCGTGATCTTGATATTCTCCTGCGAACCGCCCGTCAGATAGACCTCCTTGCCCAGCCGCTCCACTGCGGCGCAGTCGTCTGTTACGGCTACGTCCGCCTTCAGTGCCGCTGTCAGCGCCGCCTTGAGCAGGTCCCGCTGAAATACCTGGGGCGTCTGGACCGCGTAAAGCCGGCTGCGGTCCAGCGTGGCGCAGACACGGCCGTCCTCGTTAGCTTCCTTGACCGTATCGGTGACGGGTATCGCAGGGGCCGCCGCATTGGTCTTCTGCGCCATAGCCACCACTGCATCAA